>Ga0228621_1000001_pt1 | contig 99567 bp, 101 predicted proteins | sample 25DmetaG_FD_190062 | JGI IMG/M metagenome (GOLD analysis project Ga0228621, IMG submission 190062) | Seawater microbial communities from Monterey Bay, California, United States - 25D | ecosystem: Environmental > Aquatic > Marine > Coastal | place: USA: California | collected 2016-11-06
TATCACGGTGACTGGTGATGGTGACATTGTGGCGTTGCTCCAGTTCTCTCGGCTTGATGAGTTAACTTTTGACGATGGTAATGTATACGGAAAAATTAATAACGATGACTATGATATTTATGCCTATCATGCCGGCATCGACGCAGATGATTGGACCGGTGGACATTATCTAGATTGGCGCAACGCAACACAAATGTCACAAGGTCGATTTCATCCTCACTCCGGGGGTTCACCAACCGGTTCGATTGATTTGGTGTTTAAAGATGATAGTTACACGGTGGTTGAACAATGGGACAACTGGGATGGTGGATTGGTACTGACAAGAACCAATGGACCAGGTGGTGGAGCTCTGAACACTGGATCCAATTTCACGTACAGTGGCCTGTCGACCTCCGGCGGGTCAGGAGGAGCATCAGGTGATCCACACATCAATACATTTGGTGGTGACAATTACACTCTCTGAAGATGCAAAACCGGTTTTTTTGCATGTTTGACACGCTTGACGTGATGAGCAACCGGCTGGTGGTCAACGTGCAAACCAAAACCAACATACCACAAGCCATCGCTGAGAATTTATGTGCCAACCTGACACATGAACAACGGGTCAAACATGCCAGTCGGCCCAGCAGCGACTACATGGAACTGGTGTGGGTCAAACTACATGGGATCTTCCAATGCACCATCAACATCGAGACTGGTGAGATCCTGTTCGGTAATGGTACCAAGTACGCACCAGACCAGACCATATCCATGAAGGAACATCAATTCAACCATCCACAACATGGAGCAAGGTGGAATCTGTTGAGCGAGTGTGACACATGGGACATGAATTATCACAACCGAGGCCCAATCAAACTGATGAGCAAGAATATACACATCAACAACACAACACAAATGCCACAGGATCGTCAACAATATTACGCACGATCTTCAATCAATCATCAAATCGTCTGCACCATATTACGACATCCACATGTCACCATACACACGTGTAGTCGTAAATGTGATCTGAGAGTGGATGTGGCGTGTGACTGGCGCAACTCCGCCGGTGCGTTGGTTGCTGAATCAGACGATAATGTCCGAGACAACTTAACACATGTCAAATAAAACTAGCTTAGGTTATATACATGTCCCAAGAACCGGTGGATGGAGCTTGAGATCATCAATATGTGGAGACAAGACGCATCGTATAAAATATCTTGGCCACGCGCCTAACTCTAGAGATACACAAGACAAATACACAACAGTCGCATGTGTGAGACATCCGTATGATCGTTTCATCAGCATGTACAAACATCGATTAGCACATTATGTTGATGACAGCAAATGGAAAATTCAACACTATATCGACAACATGTCACGTGGTGAGTGGAAAGGGTACAATAATCATTGGTTTAAACATAACCCTCCGGACATTTTGATGAGATACACACATTTGCAAAGTGATTGGGAGAAATTAAATCGCTTGTTCGATCTGAATTTATCATCACTACCACATTTGCATGACACTAGCACGGTACAATACTCTGAACCGTCTCCAGAGCAAAAGGCGAACATATTACATATGATTAGATCCGATATAAAATATTATGAACAAATAATACTCAAAGAGTGTACTTACATCCATCAAATGTAGTCACGTGTGGATCACCAGTACATCCGCTGGTAGTGGCCATGCTTTGTAACGGGTTGCTGACCACACCATATTCACTAAAGCCACTGTATGTGCTCCCGTCATCTGATATTAACGCTCGACCAGCAGTACCAGATGGAGCGTTGTAGATGCCGACAGCTCCTGCGGACCGGCGGTTGCCTCCGGTTGGGCTGATCGCGTTTGTTCCGACCCAAGCTTCGCCTGGGGCAATGGTATCCGATGAGGTAAAATAAACAATTTTCACCCCAGCTTCTTTATCGACCCGTATTCCATGCCTCCACCAATTGTTTTCATAACAATCCGAATCGGACCAAACCGGGACACTACCTCCCGTTGCATCCGGTGCGTAAATTGCTCCACCGTCATCATAACCAAGCATGTCATCTGTATCATCAGTGATGCCATTATGAGCAAGATCCCACTCTATCTTCAAATCATTATTATTATCAAGTGTGAACTGTGGGCCCAGTGTGATCTCCATACCCTGTAAATGGTCGTTAGTGTTCATCGTACAACTAGCGTAACCGCTCGGATAGTTAGAGGGATAAGTAAACTCTAGTTTGATTCGAACTCTGAAATAACTCGCGTTTGTTACGCTCTCGTTAATTCCAGAAGCACCATCAAGATGCAAATATAATTTATTGTTACAATTTGTTAAATATACATCACTGTATGTTCTCGCCATATAGGTACTTATACAAACTCAAGTGTTTATACAATTAATCAGTCCATTTTAACATATCGCTTTTCAGATCGATTCATAAGCAACGCACGATTGAGCGTGTGTGCTTCATATTCAGTTAAAATTGTCTTGCGTACATGTTTGTATTTGTTCCAACCAGCATGCCATTCGACTAGTTCATATGTGTGTTCAGGTGTGTTATCAGGTCCTCTCATCATTATATTATAACGACCAAGTCACAGGTAATCAACCTCATTTTTTCCACCAGAAATCGTTAGCCAGTAACCAATACTTACGATCATACCAATAAAGCAGTCTATGGTTGTTGTGTCTCAATGCGTAAAACCAACCATGTTTCACACTGTACATAAACTCTCTATCGTCACCAAACAACCACACCCATTTCAAATCTTCACGGTATAACCACCCCTCGAAGTTCAGTGTGTGTTGAGATGTGGTAGAGTATGTCCAACCATGGTCTTCATGAGCTCTCCACTGGTAATCATTATGTATAGTTTGTGGTTCTGACTTGACAATTGGTGTAGAATCATTCCTTTCTGGCACCTTGAATGTTGGTAGTGTGTCTTGTATGTGTTCGCCCTGCATGTCATCTATTTTTTGTTGTTTCATCTCTTCCATAATCTTCATGGTTTTCATGGTGGCGTCTCTCCAGCTGTGACACATGATCATGTGTCGACTAACGTCCAACGGCTCACTAGTGTTCACAGTCACACAATAATCACAACCACACAAAAAATCTTTGATTTGTACTATAGTACCAGCATGTGTAGCGACCCCCAACATCAAACATACACCAACACATTTACATATAATACTCATGTCTTACAATTATTTAATCTAACACAAAAAAACCCACCGGATTTCGCCGGTGAGCCACTCGACTGACTAGTGTCAGAGGGTGTAATTCATACTGTAAAGTATATATAAGTATATAAGGTACTCTATATACTTAAATATATATATGTCAGGTGAGATAACCATAGCGTCACAGTTTGTGACTGGAGGACCAGTGGGTGTGGGACCGCTGGTGGATATCACCTATCAACCAGCATTGGATGACAATGACAGTTATGTGGGTCGTAGCATAACAACATACATGAGTGGATGTTGCGTAACACAGACTGTATCACAAGAACAATATATATTGGATCAAGCAGAGTACGATAGAATACTTGCTTCCCGGCGCGTGGTGATTCCAATCAATTCAACCCCGGGGATAATCAACAGCGAATGTGGTCAGTTGAGTTTTGATTTGAAATCCCGATGGTTCTCAACTATAAGTGACGGGTCAGACGTGATGCTTGAGGGTGATGCTGTCAGTGATGATGTGACACTCACAACTGAAACCGGACAACCACTAGCAACTGAAAATGATGTGGTGTTGCAGATACAAGGTGGGGCGGTGGATGCGCTTTTCGTTTTGCAGACTGAAGATGATGAGGTATTGCAGTTCGAGAGCGCCACCCGCGCGCGTATCAGCGTGTTCAAACATATCAACGGGCTGAAAAAAATATCCAATCCATACACTGACGACTGGTACAACAACAATCATCCACCAGCTGATGAATACGGATTTTACACATCCAACACAACAGTAACCATCCCGGACATCGAGCCTGGAGAGTACATCATGGAGTCAGTAACCACCATACCGGGTACCAATTTTACCAGTGTTAAAACCTGGTCATTCCCAGTGATCATAACTGAGTGTGATCGTGGGGTCAACATAACCAGTGAGTGTGATGGTGTGGGTGTGAGTCTGGGTGTTGATTGCATGCGTTCGACAAGCAGTCGAGGGATTGGTGACAATTGGGTGGTGCGAGTGTACCAGGGTGATGAGTATCAGTATGTGAGTCGTGAGGTTGAACAAGAGCAGGTGGAGATTGTTGGCACGTGTCTCAAGACGGAGACATTAGATTGTATTGAATTTGAAGATGGTGTGCCCATAATATTGGAAGGGTACGCCCGGGTGATTGAGTATGGTGGCACGGATGCCGCGCGGTTGGAATGCCTGCTGGTGGAGGCTGGTGGTGTGGTCACTGGAGAGACTATTGATCACCAGGCGGACAATCAGATTGTAGATTGTTTGCAGCATGTGGTGCAACAACAAGTGGTGTTGACGAATTGCATACAAACACACACATGCGAGTCGTTGCAAACCCACACCGGGGAATGCATACAATTTGAAGGTTATGCAAAACATGTCGATTGTGTGGATGTTGTGTCAGATGACCAAACTGAGCTGCTGGATCAAACAATATATCCCATTGTCACAGAGTCTGGACATGCTGTTATGATGGAGGATGGTGAGACCATGCTGGAGAAACAAGGGCGTTATGATGTTCTGAGATTCGAAACAGAGGATGGTCGTGGTCTGTTCACAGAAACTGAATTTGCGCTGGAACGTGAGACACATGAAGAACTGCTCACCACCGAGCAATCCCGACCATTGGACATATCAAAGCATGTGAATACACCAGGCATGTACCATCCAGACCATGTGTCCGCGTTGGAAGAGCAATCACGTGAACTGGTGCTCACTACCAGCGTGTCAGCATTGAGTTCCGCTTTTATCTCTCTGCCATCTCCAGCGGAATACTACATACAAGTTGATGTGTATGATCAACTTGGAATACCAGTGACAACTGACACTGTGGATGGACTGTATGTACCTTCATGTGATGGTATCGAGACTGAGTCAGCCACATTGATTGAGTCAGAGGATAATATGGTGATACAGCTGGAATTAACTGATGTTGTGTATTTTGATGGAGTGTGCTTGTCATTGGAGAGTGACATGAATGACTGTCTGCTCACGGAACAAAGTGTTCCAATCGAACCAGAGGGATTTTACCCAAATTGGTTGCTAAGAGCATAAATATTTACATGACAAAAATTAGCGATTTAGACAACTTACCAGGATCTCTGGCTGGTAATGCGATCTTGCCTGGGGTACAATCAGGCACCACATATGGCATAACAGCGGATCAGATAAAAACATATGTGGAAACCGGTGGAGGCAGCTCAGCCGGTAGTGGTGTCACCATGTTCGGTGGAGGCACCGCGGCCCCGATCATCACCCGGGACCTGGTTTATGGGGTGCCACAATCAATATCAATTGTCAGCGGAGGAGACGGTTACGACAATGCCAATGGTACTGTGTTGTGTTGTGGTCATGTTGAGGGTTCAGGATTGACGTATGGCACCACAGGTCCTGGAGGAGATGTGAACTACAATGCGGCAGAGTATCTAGCGAGAGGTTTGCATGTGAAGGTCACTGTAACCAATGGAGAGGTGGTGGATGCTAAGATAGTTAATCCAGGTCAAATGTTTAGAGTGGGTGATCAGTTGGACATCACGTTGCAGAAAAGCGTGTATAGTAATGGTGGTACAACAACAGCTGGGGGCAACTTCACCCCGGCGAAGATTAGAATCGATGTGGTCGAGCCATTCATGGACGGTTTTATCACTAACAATCACTCCGCGTTAGGAGGCACCGCCCCCAATGTGCTCAAAGGAGGTGTCGGATATGGAGCAGCCTTGGCCTCCGGAAGTTCTTTCTCCAGAAAAAATCCAAACAAATCAGGGGTGAGTCCAACCTACTCATCCGGGGAATATTTCCCCATGGAGATGGATTGGACGGCGCCTTTGTTCATGGCACACACTCAATCTGCGCAGACAGAGGGTGACATTGCCCCCACCGCCACCGGTCAGAGCACTCATGATTTCGCAGGCTTTGATCATGCATATGTAGGTCATCGACCCTTCGCAGGACATGTTAATGCTACTCAGACAACCAGCCATCAGGTTCACACGTTCAATCTTGCGGTGCCAGGAGTGTGGGCCATAGTGTACCAAACAAAATCCTCTTCGTCGCCATTCACCAACGATGGTAACATGTACAAATCTGAATCCTCGAGCGCATTCGAGGATCAATGGCAAACTGTTGATCGTATGTTACCAGAGTACACCGCTGGTCAATTGAGAGTCAATGGGGCATTTGCCACCGGCAATGGAGTAGAACACGGCTCACCGGACAGTGTAATCGAAAGAGGCGAGTTACACGTGATCGTGAACCCGGCATTGGACATCCCCAGCAGCCAGATCCAGTCAGCAGTGTCAACCGCGATAAAGACAAAAGCCACCATCAATGGAGTTAGTTACAATGGTGTGTACAATCCTGCAGGAAGCAACACAACACGTGAGGTGGACAGCACCACCACATCATTTGCAGTAAACACGTATCAGCAACACCGGACTCGGGATACCGGGCATAATAATGCTAACGTAGATCATACTTGGAATCAATACCAACAATGCAGCTTTTACTTCGTGAACGTATTTGATTTGTTAGGCAACACGTCCACAAGTTGAACAATCTCATGACTGAACCAGTACACTTTAGCGAGTTATTGGACAACACTTGTGTCACGCTGAGCTCGACTGTGGATCCAGCGGAACCGATCGCCATGAGCGAGTTCTATGGCATGGCGTGTCTCACACAGACTTTCACTGGAGCGGCACCCACAGCGAGCCCGCAGCTAGAGCAGATAGAGGTGGAACTTGACATGATATCATATTATGATTCAGCCACCAGCAGCATCACCTTACGACCAGTTGATGTGAATCAGAATCTAGAAAGATTCACTGGTAATTTCACCTGGGGATTTGAACTGATCTCTCCAACAGGTAACACGATCGCCTCCGCAGAGATGTTGACAGATGACAATAATTATCAATCATTGTCCAATCCAGATGCTGGTATATACACAGTGATGTCAATCGTGTACTATAATCGCTCGCGAGTGTTTTACGAGGTTAGTTTCAACTCGGTCACGATCACTTAAATACTGATGTTAAAATGTGATTGAGTCTAGGGAGCGTGAGTTCAGGTTGCGCGGTTCCTGCCGGTTGCTCTATCTCGCCATGGTTCAATCCGGGCCCATATGTGTCACTCAAAAGTGTTTGCACGCCAGTAGCGTGACTAACTCCGAATCAATGCAAGCACCACCGATTCAACGGCAAGCGACTGACAATACATTGAACTCTTTTTGGCTGATCAGGCCCGGTTGTTCCTTAGGATCAGAACGAAGAGGGTTAACCTAGGTTAAAAAAAACATCGGATGTTGTGGAACACGACGTGGATATAATAATAGTGGGTCCCGCGAGTTGTGACAACATCCGATGTTCAAATTAAGTGAGGTTAACTTGGGCAGTTAAACGATGATTCCCCTCTCGTTAGAGATTAGGTTAACCTCAAGGAGGCGCCCGCTACGCAGTTACCATCCTATAAAATGATTGGGAGAGATTACTCTTCAGCCTTCTCTCAACACGTCTCTAGTTACCACCAGAATGTCTCTGCAACTTGATAGCCGATTAAGCCGCTCGTAATCACTTGATCGTTGAGCCTCTACTATGGAGATCTTGTTCGCACTACGCTCCTAGATTCGTTGTTATGCGACTAAGGAAGGCCTTGGATTTTACTCCTCACCTCCAGGAGACATACCTATAGTTCTAAGTATAGGGTTGGCAGACGTGTACCACATGGCGAGTTGTTAGCTCGATAGACTGTCCGTCAGCCTAGCCTCAATCACTTGATCGTTGACCCCTTGCCGCAGCAAGGACATGTGTGCCAGTGTCACTAAGGTTGTGACTTCTACTGGCGTCCAGTTTCTTTTCCGTCGAAAAGAAAACTATAAATTGAAATGTAAAAGAACGATGGCTGACTCATCAGCCGTTATATTTATATTATAGTGACTATCATCACTGTTGGCAACTTTTATTTTTCTGTGTCCGGAAGAATCACCTGACTCATGCTGGTCAGTATCTGTTCCAGTTTCAGTACATTGTCGATCAATTGATCGACAGATACCTCCATGGCACGCAACCGACTTTCGAGCTCGATTATCTTGCTAGTCACCTCGTCGCTCATCTTCTTCCGATTGATCTGTATCGGCGTGGTGTTTGAGAATATGGTTTTCTCTTCCGCCGTTTCTGATTCTTACGGTGGTGCTCTATCAAGATGGCTAACTCTTCCATCTCCATGTTTTTCTTGGTGACTATACGAGGCTCTTCACCTCGAGTGTCAACAACCTCCACTAGAAAATCATACAACCCGGAAGCAGCTTGCCCGACATTGCCACCGGTGACAGTGATCTTGTAACCGCTGCTCAGCTCTCCGGTGGCGATGCACCCAGTGTTAGGTGCATCCATGGCGTGAAAACATAAGTTAGAAAATGAGTTGATTGTGTTACTCTTCATATAATTTGGTTAGTAGTTTTATTATTTTCTCAATACATTGTAGTTCTCTGTTCATACGATCTGTTTCATTTAATCGTGCGAAGAACAACGCTGAATCGACATTGAGGTGAATATTTTCCATGAGCTGCAACGCATGGTGGTTGTGTTCCGCTTCTTCAACTAGTGATTGATATGCAGCACTATCAAGAAATTGTGACAATTGATCTATCATCTTGCTATGACCACGAAACTCTGCATCACAAATTCAATCAATTGATAACCAACGAACATCAGTGCCGCGGAGATCATGGTGATTCGAACTGCTTTGGGTGTTAGAAAAAAACCACCGATTATCATGCAACTCGCGATGAAAATTGCAAAACAAACGGCGGCGTTACCTATTTCTATTGGATTCATAATGTTATTATAGTGTGTTGTGTAACATCAGGCAACTATCAGATTGTTCAACTCGTTGAGCACTCGGCGCTTTTTGTTCACCTGCATGCCACTCAAGTTGCCTAGAAATCTATTGCCAGTGTTGGTGTTTTTCTTGACACTGTGATGGTCTAGATACTCTGTCACTGCATTGAACATGTCATAGTGTGTTTTGCCTTGATTGCCCATGCCTTCTTCAAACAAGCTCACCAGCTCATCAACTCTGTTCTTGAGTCGGGTCTTGCTGCGTTCAGTTTGTTCTTTCTTTTGTTTTTTATCCAGCTCCTTAAAGTTCAAGAAAAACTTCTTAGCAAATTTCGCCGCTTGTGAGGTCGTCATTTTAACACCTTCTAATTTCATCATGTTGGTACGAAACCGGTTGCTCTCTGTGATTGATTCTGAGAAAGCTTGAGCTGCTAATTCTAAATTCTCCTCCCACTTTGGAGTGTGCTTGATGCCAATACCATTCTTGCGACTTTGGGCGTTAAGTGATGCCATCATGTTGTTACAAATGACTCGGTTGTTGTATGAGAAGTAGCTGTTGCGTTGCATACCATTGTGATACACAAGCATGATCACCCGCCTCTGAAACTTGTCATCTCGGACTGTGAATTCATCTCCTAACCTGGCGCTCACCCAATTAGCTTTACCGTGTGACACCACCCCGGCGCTCTCATACACAGCGTCACATTTCTGCACGATTGAATCAAATGGTTCAAACATGTTCTTGTTGTCAACAATTGTGTATCTAGGACCACATGTGCCGAGCACAAATTTATTGTCCTCTCGTCTCAAAAGATATCTGTTTTTCACCACCTCACCTTCAGGGGTGTGGATTGGTACTTTCTCTACATCATAATTGAGTTCGGCTCGCTCGAGAACGTTATCTAAATTATCCTCTCCGGTCAAATCAACACCGGCTCGTTCGTCTAAACTTGTTAATTTACTTATCATTCTATTATTATCGTATATTTTATGTTGTTGTGCAACTTATTTATTTTTCAAACCATAGATCATATGGTTGATATCTGGTCGTACAGTAACCTTCACTCACCCCGGATGTGGTCGTGTCGCTGCACATCCATCCAATTTTCTTGAGCCTTTTTGTGATGTCTATCAAGTACTTGTCCGGGTGGGTGGCGATGAAAAAATCTCCATCAGTTGAGGCTCCATCCATGATGTTGTTGGTGTACTCCTCTAGAATGCTTCGAACCAGATCGGTTTTGTCACTCACACTCGGTCACTACAAACTCGTTGTCAATCACATTGACAATCGCGCCATCTGGATGATCAAAACTTAATTCGAATTGTTGCATCACCTCTTCTATCGTGATTTCATCAAGTTCAACATCGAATTCAATATTAGCTTTTACTTTGTATTTCATATCAGTTGTATTGATCTATTAAATTGTTCAGTGCAACCTCCACAAACTCACGCTGCTTCATGTTGCTATTGATCAAAGCTTGCTTCAACGGTGATTTTAGATCCAGATTCACGATCAACGAAAAATATCGATCCGGTGTGGTGCTCAACTGTTTGCGCTTCAGACCTTTGAACAGGCTCTCATCCACTTCCAACTCGTCTATCACCTTGGTGCTTGTGTCAGTCAGCTTGGTGTATGCCCAACCTCTCTTACCATCACGTGACACTTCCAAACCAAATCGTTCTGCTGCGATCTTGAAATGTTTGTTATGATATTGACCACCACTACAATCACGTGTCTCCTCGATAGTGGCATTCCACAGATGTGCCATCTCATGTAACAAAGTCTCCAACAAACCTAATGGGCCTCTGCTCAGGTACTCTGCGCTAAGATTGATCTCCGGAACCGTTTCACCTGCCAGTCGGTCAGTCCAAAATCCATTGCCAAACCAGCCATATGCATTCCGGCGGCCACTCTCTTGTATGGTGATCACCACCTTGGGTAGTTTGTTGTCTGCGAACACCTGATTAAACACATCAAATGCTCGATAGAGCTCATTGTAGAGTTGTTGGCTTCTCACGGCTGGGCTCGAGATATAACGCCCGGTTTTCTTGTCTCTATATTTATTTTTCGTTGTCATATGTATATTGTATGTTGTTTCTCTTTGATGCGCAACTATTAAAAATCCCAGTCAAAACCATCATGATAAAATAGATTCAACTTGCCGTCCCTCTTTTTATGCTCACTAGTGTAGTGCTTGGCGGTACCCACTCGGAAATCTGTCGCGCGATTCATTTGTTTGTCCCGGTGTTTCTCGCGCTTTGCATTCACTTTGGGATCATGATTATAATTGCCATGTCGCCAGTCCTGATTAGCACAACCGGGCAACAGTATCATGATCATGAGTGTTATTTTTTTGATATCCATCCTACAGGTTTGCTCTCGTTGAATCCAAGACATGGGTATATTCTACCATTGGCACTTGTTGTAGCAGTGTATGTTGCATGACCGTCATTTTCTTTTGTTAATTCTATCACAGTGCCTATGTGGTAACTCCCGGCGAACTTAAATTTGACTGTGTCCCCAATTTTGAATCTGTGTCGTTTTGGTATGAGTCTCTTTTTTCTCACCGGGTTCAATCTCGAAGTTTATCAAGCATGCGGGTGATGATGTGTATGCTTCTGCGTGAGGTGTCTATGTCCGTGTTGTCTATCAAATCGTCAAACCTGTACATACTGTCTTGTGTTGTTGGTTTGCCTTCAGCTAACCACAAACGTTCTTCAGCCAATGCTAGCACATTCTTGAGTGCCACCATGTTCACATCTGTTCGTATCTCGTCCATCTCCGGATTACCGAAGGGGTATTTCAAGTCATTCACTATGTTCATCTTTGAATTTCTTTCTGTATCTGTTGTTCTTTTTGTTTTTGGTTATATATTGTTCAGCCAGTTTTATTCTTGTTTGTAAATTCTTGCCGGTTGGCCACTTCATATGCTTGAGATAATAGCTATCCAGACCGGTGCTCAACATGCTAACGTACTCAAGCTTGTCATTTCTAGTTGCCATGAACAATGTGATTCCATCACTGAAATGCACAGAGTATTCCGGGTTTTTTTTGGTACCACCATTCAATAGACTGCTGATTGGTTTCATATAATGAAGCTGATCACAAATGCGACAGTCTTACAGCATTTCAATTCCGGTAAGCTAACAAATTCGTAAAATTGATTCCACTTATCCTTACTGAATAACCACTTCCTAGCATTCACATATATAGTTATAGGTTTGAGTAATATTGTTGTCATGTTATATATTTTATGTTGTGTGTTATGATTGCGCAACTTGTTTCTCCCATGGGAAAACAACCCAACAATCTTGTGGTACTTGTTTATAAAAATATGTAGGCACATGTGCGGTACAGGGTTTTGTGTACAATGCCAGTGTTCTCACCTTGCAATTGAAAGTGTCTTGGATCATTGATTCTGCCCGATTGAATGTATTGCCCTTGTCAGATATATCATCAACAATTAAAACATTGTCTCCATTGGAGATGTCAGAGCAATTAACTGGTAACTGTTGATATACATTTATATCACCACCAAACTCAATACCACCTTCAGACATCTGATAGCTGGCTATTCCAATGCTGTACACTTTTCGTATACCCAGCATATTTGCTATGATGGTGGCCGGGACTAAACCCCCTCTGGCCAGACCGATAATATGTGTAGGGTGATCTGTGTCTAACTTCCGGGACAGGTCCAAGCATGCTCTACTCACATGCTTCCACTTGCAAATTTCTCTATCAGTCTTCCAGTTGCGAATCCAACTCATCGTTCAGATTATCCAATGCTTCGAGAGCATCTGTTAATGATGTTAATATGTCGTCTCCTGGCTCTCCAAAATCGTCTAATGTGCATTCTATTTTTTTGGTTATGTCTTCTAAATTTGTTATCAGTTTGGAGATCTGTTTAGGCATAAATTTACTTATGCTCCTGATCCTCCATATTAGTAAACAATTCCAATTGATCCTCATTGTACGTGCCATCATTCAACGTGACTGTTGTGTTCACGATATTATCATATAACGTATCAGCTATCAATTGTTGACCAGATTCACTGTCAAAATTTAACTGTGGTCTGTTCTTGCTCAGATCACTTAACGTTTGTTTTATCAGTTTGTATATGTCGTCTTTCATTATTTTGTCTGTGCTGCGAATTGCACGGTGTTGTTGATCAAATTGTAACTAGCATGAGCACCTCGTCCGGTCTTCTCGACTCTCTTCATGGCGATCAAATCCCGCACCCTGCTATATGTTTTGTTGTAATTAAACTCTAACGCTCCGGACAATTCTGATATGTTGAGCCCCGGGTTGTTTGTGATGCTATCAATCAACGCGTCATAGTCTTGTTGTTTGCGATCCTCCTTGCTTGGAGCTTTGGCTGGTTCCTCCTCACGTACAACCGTCGCATCAAAATCATAACCGTTACGACCGATGATACATTCCAGTTCGTTCAGCGGACCAAACCGGTTTTTCTCAAAATACACCACACGAGCACCCTCATCATCAACATCAGACACGCGATCGATCTTGACATTGGCGTCAACAGTATGAGGCACAATGGTACCGCCCTTGAGGTCACCACTCTTGGTCAAGTGCATGATGAACACCACAGTACACTCAGTAGTCTTGGCATGCTGAGTTATTCTTTGCACCGCGTACTTCTCAAGAGCACGTGAGTTGAGTTTCTTCTTGCAAGTCAATGCTTGAAATGAATCAACAACCAATAAGTCAAGCTCATCCATGTACTCACAGATGGTGTCTATATCGGTCTCGTTAGCAATTGAAACATCAGTAGCTTCGATACGATTCGCGGTGTAAGCGAGCTGATATATGCTCTCTTCACCACTGAAGTAACCAACCTTGTAACCATTCTTGGTCAATCCGTTGAGCACTTGCAACATGAAAGTAGTCTTACCACAACCTGCCTTAGCAGTCAATGTCATAGCACTACCAGGAAGAATACCTTCGTCAAACAACACATCAATTTTATTGATGCCACTCTTGAGTCGGCGATTGAAAATGTCAGGAATTTGAATCTCTGACACCTTGGTTAGTTTAGTTGTATTTAAATTAAGTTCCATTTGATTTATTTGTTATACGTTGATTATAGTCACTCTCTGTTGATTGCGCAACTTATTCTCTATCCAATCCCGCAGGAATGTCACCCATTATAGCGTTGATGATGTCATTCTCGTCCGCCCGGGTGACCTTGATGCCCCTGTCACGTAACTCAGCACAAGCAGCATGATATAGGTCGATCTGCTCGCTTGTTAGACCGAAGTCTCTAGGATTGGTGTTCCAGTTGATGTCGTCATAATTGCTGAACCACTCCGTAGAGTGGTTGTTACGTGGTTTGCTACCTTTGCCCATACAATTATTATCATATATTTTTGGTTGGTTGGCAACTATTGTTTCGTTGGTTTTGATTAATCTTACCAACCAACTCTTGTTCTTCAAATGCTTTCTGCACAGCAGATCTCAACCTCGTGATCAATTCTGGTTGATGTGTTTGTATCCAGTCCATTAACAGCTGATTGGTGTAATATTCAACAAGATCATTTGTTGTGAGATTAATAGTATGTTTGTTGTCCATTTTCTATAAATAATTAAGCGATGAATGAATTTAAGCAATACTACATCAAGTTGATGAACGAGATGTCCTTTGGAGAGGACCGGATTGATCGAGCCACCAAAAAATCCATCATGGACACACTCAACAATGCGCGGCACTTACGAGACATGCCTCCGACTGATCCTGAGAAATTGAAATTGCAGGTGCAAACCATGCAGCAAAATTTACGACGCAGCTGGGACAGCATTGGTGACAAGAGATCGTATTTGAAACAGGACATAAACAAAAAATTCAAAGAGCTGGAGCATCTGCTGAGCACACAACACGTTGACAACAACTCTGAGTCAGTCCGGCAGCTCGCAGACAGTGTGGTGACACTATTGACAGACATACATCAATTGTTGGTTGGTTGATGAATCTGGTCATTGACGGTAACTTGTCTTACACACCTAGTGAGATATCATGTTTCCGGGATGTCACGTTGTATAGCACAATATGGGGAGATTTTAGTGTGCTTGTTGAGATTGAACGTGAGTTTCGAGATCATGTGTGGTATCATTTGAAATCACATGGAGCATATGATTATGTACAGGCTATAGTTTCTGTTGACCGTGAGCCCGGTTATCGTATAGGTGATCGACCCGGATGCAATTTAATGGTTAACAAGATAACATGTGAGAATGTGTCTAACATAATCACTTGTTTGTATCAGTTTGGCTGATGCGTGGATCATTCTCTTTGACAGTTGAGATATCCTCTCGAGAACGTTTAACTTTGTTCATAAACTCACGATGTCTTCTCAATCTGGCCTCAGCTGCATTGGCGCGCTCCCAAGCTAACACCACCGCTTCATCCTTGATCGGGCTTTGATCACCATACAACACTCTCTTTTCGTTTTGTTTTAACACATGCATAGGGGTCTCATCAACTGGTTGGTTGTAGTGTTTAGCTAATGCTAATCTGGCTGTCTCTTTCTCATCTTCAGTCATCAATTTGTGTTTGACACTGTTGATGGCATTCACCGGATCGGTCTTGTCAGAGGTGGTTGCTGAGAGCTTGTAATAATAAAATGGACCAGCATCAACGCGCTTTAGACCAGCATGTGTCACATGGCTAGGTTCGCTCAAGCTGTTGATCAACGACCGGAAAATGTTTTCACCACTCAAACCGGAGGTGATCATCAATGTGGATATTGTGAGTAATGCTCTTTTCATGACTAGTCTTTCTTTCTGATACCAGGTAAAACCTCTAGCGTGTCAAGCTTGCCCATGGCTCGTTCATAGCGCTTTTCAAAATCAATAATTTTATGAGCTCTGCTTGCTGATTGTAGGTTCTCTGCTTGCACTCGAGCCACATCAGCTTCAGCTTGTAATGCTCGATCTCGGGCGGTCAACACATCAAACTCATCAACACTCTGACCAAACACTATTGTCTCTCGTGTCACGTATCGACTGCTTTCACGTCTCTTGTTGTTACGCTCCAGCTCACGATCACGGGCTTGTTGATTAGCCTCTGTCACTTTGTCTCGTTGCTCGAGAATTTTCTCAGCAGCCTTGCCTTCGGCGTAGGACCCGGTGTGTGGATTGTACACTATGGTTTTAGACTTACACCCCCCTGATAATAATATTACTAATATAGATGCTATTTTGATTTTATTCATAATAATTAATTTGTTGTTCTATTTAAGTATATGTCAATTTTCTCAAAGCGCAACTTTTGTAGATCTTGATCCACTAGATAATTGTGATGCTCCATGATAACATGGTATGTTACAATGGTGAGTAAACTGACTGCAGTTAAACTTAATAGTGTTAATATTGTTGCTTGTGCTTTGTTGTTCATGTTCTAATTATAGCTGATCAGAACAGCATGCGCAACTATTAAAATTTAATCAAACTCAAACACATCAACATCAACCTCTTCTTCAGAAGATGTGTTATCGTACATCACGTCACTACACTCTCTAGAACCAACACGTAACACGTTGTTCAGGAGATCATGCTCTTCACCAGTCAGATACAACTTGCCAGTGTCTTGACCGTTGATCAACACAGTAGCGTGTATGCTACCAGTGGGTGATCTTCCGGTCACATCTAGTGATATGGTCTGCATTTGTTATGCAGTCTCTTTGGCTTTGGAAGCAGACTTCTTTTTAGTCTTCTCCGCCACCTTCTCTTCTGCTGGTGCAGACTCCTCTGCTTCCGCAGGTGGATTTTGAGCCGCTTCAAAAGCGCTCTCGATTTGTGCTAACTTCTCTTCATCCGCTTCAGTCACAATTTTTGTGGCATCTCGAAGAGCCACTTGCTGAATAACCGTGATAGTTTGATTCAACGTGATGCTGTTCAAAATGTTGTTGGCGACAAAATTGACAAGCTCATTTTGCTTGGCTTCGTCGAGCGCGTTAATTGGAGATTCTGCAGACTCAGTTTTTTCTGTTTTACTCATATGTAATATATATTGTATTGGTTAAAATTTTCAACGGCTATTCGTCAGTTTCTATGTCTGGAGAGACTAGATAGTCACCTATGCTCTTGCTCAGCTCGCGAGCAGCTTCCACGATAGCAGCCTTTTTCTCCGGGTCGTCTTCATACAAGCTCTGTTCATATACATCTAACACGAAATCATGAGTGATTTCATATTGTACTTCGGCTTGCGTGTATTCATTCATTGCTAGCGATCAACTGTAATTTGTTTTGTTGTGTGTCAATTTCGGAATTGATCTTTGTGATTCTTATGTCTAGTATAGATACTTCACTCTCCAATTGCAACCTCTTTTGTTGTACTTTTAATGTATCAACATGTGTGTCAGCGATGTTCTCGATGTTGGTTATCTTGTCGCCAAGTTGGTTTCGATCGATAGCTTCTAGCTTTGCAAGTTGCAATTTCAAAGTTTTTTCTTTTGTCAGATACTTGAGCATGCTGTCATTCACACTGCTTCGTTCACGTTGCAAGTCATCGCGATCCTTCTCCAACCGAGACAACACACGTGCCTGTTCGGTCACTTTGAGATCATGATCTAGTTGTGTCACTCTGTCCCGATCCTCCGCCTTGACTTGTGCGAATAGCGCGTCAGTGTCGCTTGTGTTGTTCGACTTTAGTGCTCGATGTGCTGAATTGTACGCGGTTCGAGCATGATCTGTGACAGTGCTCATACAACCAATGTTGAACGTGCTAGCAACAGCCAGTAATGAATAGATATATAGTTTTTTCTTGTTCATGATGATGTGGTGTTTATTGTTTGTGTACAGTTATTATCTACACATATGCATGAAACGGCAACTTCTTATCGATATTTGCTCATGTCAATGCCTTGAGCTAGGGCTTTGGCTCGTGCGAATCCGGTGAGCTTGTCCGGGTCAGGCGCCACTCTGGCTGGTTCGTCCGCATGTTGCTCTGGATCTCCTTCGGTTTCTGCTTTTTTGATCAAATCGTGCATCTTCTTTTTCGCTTGTTTCTCGATGTTACGATAACGTTCTGCGGTCATGGGGGCTTTACCTGTGGTGTATTTTCCGATGGCGTTGAAGTATTTCTTCATGTCATCTAGATTGTACTCGTCTCCAGGCATGCGTTCTTCAAGCTCGGCTAGTTTCTGTATGGACCATTCTGAAAATTCTTTTTTGCTCAATGGTTCACCTTCTTCTTGTGCAGCTGACCAGTATGATATGACCTCATCTGCCGCGTGTATCAATGCCAATGTCTTACGGTTTTTAGTTTCTCTAAACTCAGAGCTATCATCATCCTCTTGTTGTATGTTCACTTGACGCTTGATCCCGGTCATCTTTTCATATGGACTGCTGAAGTATGCTTCTTTCAGTATTTTATCTATTGCGTCATCAAAGCTCATGTAGTTATTTATTTACTAACAAGGGATTATCTCGTGTTAAAATTCATTATGTGTTGATTTTTCGTGGGTGAGAGTACCGTTTTGATGTAACAATCGGTTCATTTTAAACTTGTCTCTGTACATTTCTAGGATTTGTTTATATTTTGTTGTATGCTTTTGTATATATTACCCTTCAGTTTATAGCTCCTATCACAATCTTTACACACACTCAATATGTTTCTGTTATTATTAAAGTGTTGTTCTCTGTACATGTTTAATTTCTCGTTGTGATTAACATACTCGTGTATCGATTGATCCATTACATTTGACATTACAATCTGCTCTTCCCAATCATCACAACACAGATTATAATCACCATTCCAGTTTATAAACATTTTTTGAAATAGAAAAGCACACGGGTGGTCTATGGATATAGGTTTGTTTTTTGTTTTTAAAAAACCACCTCGGTTACTAAATTTAGTGTTTATACTATTATTACACTCCACATAATTAACACCTTTATCGGGTTTGAATAATACTTGTACATTTTTATATCGGTTATATTTTTCAACCTGATGTTTATAATATGTTTCATCATCTACATAGACATCTAGATATATTTTCCAAAACTTATGTATATAGTCTTCATATAGATGCATTTTTTTACCGTTCGTGTACATGTAACATCTATATTTGGCGTCATCGGTTAATAATATATCTAATATATTGTTAAAATTATTTGTTAAAGTTGGTTCGCCTCTACCGGTGATTGATACCAGTTTATCATAATTGCAATCATTCAAATGCTCTCTTATTTTATTACATGTTTCAATACTCATGTGTAAATTTCTATTCGGGTACCCGGATGATCGTGGACAAAAACTGCATTTGAGGTTGCATAATTCTGTAGGATTGATTTCGATCCTCTGCATGTATTTTAAATAATCAATAATCATAATTATCTAAAGCAACTTAATGTAGATAGATCTATACCATAATCGCTCGACTGGCCGCTATCTATATTATTTGGTTGTGTTTTATAAAATTGTTCAACACCCCTGACAGCCTCTTCCGGAGTCATATACATATGCCACCCTATCGCCGGTACTGTTTTATTATCTATATCATTATAGTATATACTGGACCTACCGTCATACCGGGATCGTATCAACCAATCTCTTGTATGTTTATCATTTGTTAGTATCATACCCCCACGTCCAATTGAAAGGATTTTTTTACTATGAAACGATACACAATACAGAGTATCATTATATTCCTTATACATACATTCAGTGAATCGTTGTGCAGAATCAATCACCGGTAATGGAGCTAATCTATATGTACCTGACCAATTTAAATCAATAAAATCTATACCAAAACCCGCATGCAGAGCTTGCATTGGTACAGATATGTATGTGCGTTTAGGTATTTCAATAATATTACTCTCGGGAACATTACCAGTATACCTACAATACATCATGCTCAAAAACAATGCATTTGTACAGCTATCAACTGCAACTCCATATTTACTACCAGCGTATTCAGCAATTATGCTTTCAAAATACTCAACATTATCCCACAAAGTTTTCATATATTTTACGTGTACCAGTAATAAAGTCCGTTTTTGGTTTCCAACCTAATAGCTTTTCTGCTTTTGCACAACAAACATTCTTACCAGTATAATCACCCCCACGTTCATTAATGTGCACGATATTTAAATCAATAGACAACAGCTCTTGTACTCTTTGTGCAACATCTAAAACACTTATATCCTCACAACCGTCTAGATTTATAATCTGGTTACGTGCACTGCGTTCCAATGCCATACAATTACCCATACCATGGTCATCAACATATAAAAACCTCCTACTATTAGAACCATCACCTACAATTGTTAATGATTTGGTCTTTATGGCGTCTGATAAAAACTTATAGAAAACGGCAGATGGGTGTGAATTTATACCGTATGCGATGCCATAACGTAATATAGTATAATCTAGCCCTTTCATTTGATGATAATTAAGTATCAGAGATTCGCTCGATATCTTTGTTGTTGTGTATATATGCTTACTATTTTGTATCAATAGGCTCGTATCTTCATCTACGGAATGTACGTCACAAGTGCTGTACACCCATACTGAGCTGGAAAATATAATATGGGATATACCTAAACAATCCATCGCGTCTAGTACATTCATTAAACCTATGATATTTGTATTTGCTGCACATCTTGGTATTTTTATATTCTCCTCATGTGTGTGTATCGCTGCTAACATAAAAACACTATCAATATCATATTTACCTAGTGCACATAATATTGATTCATAATTTCGCACGTCGGCATATATATATTTCGCTTCAGCTACGCTAGGTGGCTGTATGTCTATTATTATAACTTTATGCCCATTAGCTAACAACTGTTTTGCTGTACTTGTACCAATAAAACCACTACCACCGACAATTGCTACATTACTCATAATATAGATTGGTTATTATAAAAAGCACGCGCTCTATTTAATACACTATTATCAATTGTTTTCATGTATGATATACAATCTTCAATGGTTTGTTCAAATGTATATTGTAATTCTACTCCGATTGATTTTAATAACTCGTCGTGTGTTTGCGCTACTATATTTGTGTTGAGCTCTTCCCCAACTCTCATAGGTATGTGTTTAATTTTTGATTCACTCTTTAACAATTTTATAATTAAATTTGCAACTGCGTTACAACTTACAGCATGGCCCGTTCCTACATCATATATTTTATCAATTTTACCCATTCCTTTACGTGTTGATGTGATAGCTATATTTGCAATATCTCGTACATCGATAATATCGACAGTCTGTTCCCCGGTACCATATATCTCTATATCTAAATTGAGCATCGCTTGACATATTGCCATTGGTATAAATTTCCTCACCGGATACAAATGCTGGCGCGGCCCTGTAGCATTCATCCATCTTAGTATGGTTATATCCATATTATGAATATTCTTGTACATCTTAGCAAAATTTTCTGCTGTAATTTTTGATATGGTGTATGTATTTTCCCAATAACTAGAAAATATAGGTTTCGTGGGGTGAAATACTCTATTTACATTGTAATCCAAGCATGATTGAAGCACGTTAAATGCACCTTTGATATTTGTATCAATGGCGCGTTCAGTTTGAAAAACAAGCTCATGAGTACCGAGAACTCCTGCGCAGTCATAAACCTCTTCACATCCTTTGATGTATCTATCTAGCGACGTCTTGTGACATATATCACCATCAACATACATAACATTATCATTATGATCAACCTCTGGTTTTGATTTGTCAAAAACAATAACTTCATTATCCTCTTTAGATAATATATCAACAATATGACTACCGATAAATCCTGAACCACCTGTAACTAATATCTTCACTACAATACTATTATATAGTATCGGAATATCAATTGCAATACAAACTTTAATATATTATAATATATGTTATGAAGGACATTTCACAATCAGATATACAAAATAATATACCTTTGGTGTCACGTGCAGAAAATTGGTTGGTTGAACCTATGTTCATCGCCGGGCCTTGCACAGTAGAAAATATTGATCAACTACAACAAACAGCCAAAGCGCTAAAGGCATCCGGTATAAAATATATGCGCGCGGGAGCCTATAAGCCAATGACATTTCCGTATAGGAATAATGTCGCGTATGAGTTAAGGGAGCACGGATTGAGTCTATTAAAATCAGTGAAGGAAGAATATGAAATTAAAATTGTTACTGAAGTTGTAGATTTGAGAACCACGGAAAGTGTAGCTCAAGTTGCGGATATAATTCAAATCGGTACGAGGAACATGTACAATTACCCGTTACTTGAAACTGTGGCTCAATTTGAACAACCTATATTACTCAAAAGACACTTTGGTGCTAGTTTGAGGGACTGGCTGGGAGCCGCCGAGTATATATTAAAAAATGGTAATGATCGTGTTATATTATGTGAGAGAGGTGTTGTAGCTCCACACACACATGAAACTACATCTAGATTTATTGCTGATATACAAGCAATACCGGCAGTCAAAATGTACACAAATCTACCTGTAATAATAGATCCATCACATGCAACATTTAATAGAAATTTAGTACCATCAATTACATATGCAGGAATGGCAGCCGGTGCTGATGGATTTATAATAGAAGCGCACCCAACTCCTGAAATAGCGGCAGTAGATCCTTTAAATGCAATCCCGCTCAATAAGCTAAAAGATGTTGTGGATAAATCTAAACGTATAAGTAAAATAATAAATGAGTGATGAATTAACGATTACATGCAATTGTGATGAGAGGTATTTGGACCATTTGATACCCTTAATTAAATCGATCAACAAAAACACTAGCAACACAAGATTGTATATAAGACTAGTGAATGTAAAAGATGATACACTGGTCAGAGAAATAATAAATACAAAATCAGAAATAATACATGATAGCAAACCCTTATCTACTAAACGATGCTTACTGACCGGAGATCAAATGTTAAATGCACCTATATTTGAGAAGAAAAAACACCACCCATTACTATTAAGTGAACAAGCATGTTATTGCAGTAATATAAAATACAATACCATCAACAACCTACTCGAACGAGGTGATCAACATATATTGCAAATGGATGTAGATGCAATCGTCAGGAGAGATTTAAATAATTTAATTGGACTCATAAAAAAATATGATATTGTCATACGTAAAGACATACCCAATTACGGTAGTTTGGTTAAAAATTATAGATCAAAATCAGAACTAGGGGGCGTTACATACAGGCAGGGTGTTATCGGGATTAATAACACACTAACAGTAAGAAAACTCTTCCGAGAGGTAGAGGATTTAGTGATGGAGGACATGAAGAACTGGGATGCAGATCAGATTAATTTTCAGAGAGTGTTTGAATCCATGCAACAGGATATTAAGTTTTACAACTTGCCTGTCACGTATAGGGACACTTGTCATGATTTTGCGGGTGGTGATCAAACCGGTGGTGAATTAAATGCTGGTTCGCACATTTGGTCCGGTTCGTATAAAGCTAAATTCACTCAAGATAGGTATTTACGTGAAAAGAAAAGGTATGCATCACTGTAATGAAGCAAGAAATACATATATGCTATTTAATAAATGATAAATTTTTAGATCTTACTCTCAACTCTATAAAATATATAAAACTTTTTTTTCAATCTAAAAACCATAAATTAAAATTTCATATTATAGGTATAAATGATTTTGAAGTACCTGCCGGCATTAATTTTATAAAGTCAAATTGCACACATTTGCCGATACTACATCAACGTGTATACATTCCACACATGCTGGGCGTTGATAGGGTTATATTTATCGATAGCGATACTGTAACAACAACATGCATATCTAAATTATGGGATGTCGATCTTAACGGTAATATAATTGGGGCTGTACAACACTACGTCTCGAAAACAATAGGATCTATGATAGATTATTGGTCTTTCGATTTTTCTCCATATATACATTATAAAGACAAACCATATTTCAATTGTGGTGTCATGGTTATAGATTGTAAAGAGTGGATTGCTAACAAAGTCGCGGAAAAATGTTTACAAGAGTTCAAAATATATGAAAATACTATCAGACGTGGATGGGATGAACCTGGGTTTAATATTGTACTCATGAATAATTGGAAGAGTTTAGATAGTCGTTGGAACGATTATCCAGACAAAGGCGCAAAATACAAAAAGACATACATAACACACTACTACGGGCAAGTTTATAAAGGTAAGAATGACCATAATATGTTTATGGTACAGAAATGATGAGATTGGTTATTGTTGGTAACGGTGCTAGTGTGCTCTGTAATAAGAATGGTAAATTTATCGATGAATGTGATCATGTAATACGTATTAATAAATGGCCAGGAAAAGGATATGAGGAGTATATTGGCAAGAAGCGAGATATATACTGTTCTTGGAATGGTAGATATAATAGGTGTAATGTAGATTTCTTGTCAACATTTAATGAGTTTTGGGTAATGGAAAATAAAAATGACTTTAATACATATAATGTGAGTGTTGAAGTATTACAATATCTGCATCAGAAACAAACACATTACTTGAGTGAAATAGATATAGTAAACCTAAAGAATGAGATAAATTATGATGGACCGGCGATGCCGTCTACTGGTTTCTGTGCGATATACAAATGCTTAGAATTGTATTCTAACGCAGATATATATATTACCGGATTCGATAGCTATATTAAGAGTGGTTGGTTTTGGGATGTATCTGGACCGCGCGCGGCTGCTGCAGCAGGAGGTGGTAGAGAAGGCCATCCATTCCTTAAGGAATATTCATGTCTTAAAAAATATATCAAATCCGGTAAAATTAAACAATTATAAACAAGTTAACTTCATGTAATGATTTGCCATCTCAAGATCAGCGATTGTGTGTATATCTAGACCCGTCTCTTCAACTTCAACTATAAAGACGTTGTTACCTACCCTTTTACCTTGCCGTACTATACTGCTTCGAGTCGCGCAACATACCCCGGTTTTTTCTTCTATAACGTATGATCTTTCTTGTCTACTAGAATAATTTTCCCAGTATAATTTCTTTTGATCGCTAGTCCATATATTTTTATACAATCTTTTACCAACAAAGACGGATTCAAGTGATGGTTTGTCTTTAAGCTTTTGTATACATGTATCTATCCACTCTACCTCCCGGAAAGGTTGACAGCAGTCCAAATACAAAACGATGTCATAAACATTGTGATTAGCATCTAACCATTTTAATGCATGCTGTAATCCAGACTCAGTAGTGGATCTATCTTGTGATATTTCTTTAGGTCTTACAAACGGGACTAATGCCTTTTCTTGTTTTGATATTTCTTTTATTGTATCACAATCAGTAGAAACCACAACATCATCAATCATTTTGGATTTTTTAGCCTGTCTAATTGTATGTGCAATGAGCGGAATTCCATTTAATTTAGAAACATTTTTACCAGGAAGGCCCTTAGAGCCACCTCTTGCTAGTATAATACAAACAACACTCATCTAACATTCCACCAATCTTCTAAAGTATTCATTTTATTACTTAACAACTTTTTATAGCCTACCAATTCCTCACCTCTTGTATCTTCATCTTGCTTACATATATAATTCACTAGAAGCGTTCTCCTATCACCAGTGCACGGATGCATCATCCCATGCCATTGTTTTTTATCATGTTTAGATCGAGGGTAGAAAAAATAACCACAGTTGTCTGTGAAAGGTAGTTTGTGTACAATTTGTAATTGTTCGTTATATATCTCAGTACCAACGTTTTGCTGACATGTTCTATCCGGTAGAAATACCTGCATCGTAAATAATTTTGACTTTCTATCAAGATGTGGTTTGAGATTGAACCCCGCTTTATCGATAGTCAGGTCAACTCTAACATAACTATGTTTAAACTTTTCAGCTCCTACCCTTTCTCCTATTTTTTCGAGTAATTGTATTGTCTGGCTATCCAGTAATTTATTCACAATTTTTGCAACATATGAATATTTTTTTGCATTTTTTTTGGTGAATCTAAAAACATCTCTATTACTATCTGTTACCAACCGGGAGTTAAATTCAGTTAATTCAACATTATGTAAAAATTCTAGAGTGTTTGTATCAAACACATCATGTATTTCCCAAAATGGCCACGGGTCAGAATGATATATATTATCATCTAAATTCATAATACCTCCTTAAACCTCAAAAATGAACTCTTACCGTTCATTGTACCGTCAATATTGCATTCATCACAAGGTGAGTGATTGCGATCATAATTACTTAAACTCTTTCTATATTTGTTTAATTCAGCTGACAGCCAGATATCTTCAATCTTGTCATTATTTACATTTAATTTGATATTCCCTCTTCTTCTCCAGTCCTGGCAACACAATAATATATCACCATTCCAATCGATCATAAGCTTATAAAACGGCAGATAGCAACCTCTTTTTAATGGGGTTTTAGGCTTCTTTATAGTCTTGACTGCCCCGGCCCGGTTATTTAAAGTCAATCCATAGTCCTTGTCTGGACCAAAATAATGATGTCGCAGGCAGTACATCTGTTCTGGAATACCATGTAACATTTTATTATAAACATCTATCTGATATTCACCGTCATATAAATCTATTTCAATTCTATCTACACCCACACTATATAGTTTAATAGCTAATTCTCTTGTTAACTTATCTCCATTTGTGATGAGTTGTAGTCTCTCGATATCTATATTGTTACGTTTAATTGTTTGTACCAGCTTTAATATGTTGTTATGTAGTAACGGTTCACCAAACCCTGAGAAGGTAACACGTCCGGTGTATTTCATTTCTTCTAGACTACATGCAATACTTTCTGCAGTTTTAATATCCATGTGTAAGTTTCTATTTGGGTATATATTTTTGTCATGTCTAGGGCAAAAGACACATGTTCTATTGCATAATTCAACCGGATTGATTTCAATTCTTTTAAGAGTTGTTTGTAATGTTGATACACTGTCCAGAGACTTCAACCGATCGTTGTTGATTGGGTCAATATATTTCTTCATATTGCGCTACCGGTTGCGTTGTTATTATGCACCAATTGTCGTCTCTAACCTTAAAAAACCATTCCGTTTGCATCTTTTTAATAGTCTCTTGTGGTATTTTGACGTATACAAAATTAGTATTAGTTGTATCATATATATGATAGCCTCTATCATTATATATATCAAATAAATGTTTTGTGCCTTGCTTTATTCTATCTACTGATTGCTGTACCTCTGAATAATTGTCTAACAATTTAGATACTATCTGAATACCAATATTAGTTACTGGAGAAGTCGGTCGGTACTGCATGAAATTGTTTACATTTGTTTTATGTGTTAATAATAGACCAATTCTGTATCCAGCTAGACCCCACGCTTTGCTGAAAGATCTAGCGATTGCAATATTTTCTATTTTATCAATTAATGGTAATGCTGTGATACCACTAAATTCATAGTAAGCTTCATCAACTAATACAAAATCATGTAATCTTGATAACTCTACAATCTCATTAATAGTTAAAATATCTCCAGTTGGATTGTTTGGGTTACAAATATATAGTAACGTTTTAGTGTTATTATGTGTCTTGTACAAATCACCATAATGACAAGCACCTTTATATGTGTCATTATAGTACATAATTTTTTTATAGCCTGTAAAATACTCAAACACATGTTTAAGAGCTCCGTCGCATCCATTAGTTAAAATTATATTATCGGCATTTGTATCTAAAAAATCTGAGAGTTTATAATAAAGCTTGTTATAATCAGGATATATGAATGTGGCCTTACTATCTATATTATCAACAATATCACATACATATTCATTGTAAATTATATCAGTATTTTCATTTCGGTGGAATTTTTTTAAGTGTTTATTTTTATCTAAATACGATATACTTTCATCTAGTTGCTTCCACCCCGGTCTCATTTATATATTTTTCTCCACTGTCTAGTAATTTTATCAGCGTTTATATTCATTACCAAGCAATCGTATTTTGGTAACATAACATTAGAAATCGTTTCCTCTGTTGTATCCGTCTTAACATATATTAGTTTGGTCAGTGGTTTAATGAAGGCGTCAACTTCTGTACCTTTAGTACTTCTCAACGGACATCTAATGATGATAATTTTTGTGGGTTCGTAGTCAAGTAGTTTGTCATATATATATTGTGACAGTGAACCTAAACCTTGTGTTGGTACTACAATGTAATCAAATTTACTTTTTTTAATATACGGTAGCATTACATCATCACTAGAAACAGTAAACACATCATTGAAGGTAGTGTTTATCTTCTTTTTAGATCGAATTTTAACGAGCATTGTATGATTGTGGTATAAACTTATATTTGTATCTGTTGTTTCGTCTCTATGATATTGCTCAAATTTCGTTTTAAATATATGTAATTTCATTATGTATCTCCATATTATATAGTATTTGTTTCTCTATTTTCCAATCATTGTCCTGTTTGTTTCTATGGTACCGAATTCTTCTTCTCCTACCGAATCTCTCGATTCCTTCAGGTCTCCATGTTAGTGGTTTTAATGATGTTTCAAAATACAATCCGGTCTGATAGCTATCAAAACCTATGATATGTATTTCACAATCTGGATATAGATTCTTTGCAAGCAAAATACTCGTTACACCGATAGACAGTTTCTTCTCTGCCGGTACGTTATTATCTAATGACAATCTCGTATGTGTCTCTTTATCAATGGTTGTAATATTAGCTGTAATATCTTCGATCTGCAATGAGTTATGGTTTGTTGACCCGGTACCGTGACAGATTAACCACAAGTCATTATACATATTCAACTCTTCGCAATTGTTATTTTTTAGCTCCGTATATTTATTTTCATTGCTTAGATATGGTTGGCAATGTATGTCATACCTACTACCGACATATTTTTCATAACCTCTTACTTTACACCGATTACATCTCAATACTTTATCAAATGTATCAATGTATGAGCCATTTTCCCTATCTAAAATTGATTCACTATTACCTACTATACATATTTTCATATATTGATACGATTTAACGTTCCGTCTTTTAAATACTTATTAATTAAAATTCTTTCTAGGTGGTATGGGTTTTGATCTCTGTGATATTTAATTCTCAACCTCTTTACATTGTTTTTCCACTCCGGTAAATCCATACTAGTATTAATTTTACGTAACCTGTTATGTTCAGGATCATTACTCTTTTTAACATCTCTATACTGCCCAGTTTTACAGCCATCAAACCCAGTAATATATATTGTATGTCCCTCAAATTGTTCAATCGCCATTTCGATGCCAACCAACCCAGTAGATATCTCAGTATTACCATACATTGTATCGACACCCCATTCATTATAGTTTATCTTTTTTGCTAAATTAGCTTCTTGTTCTGGGGTGTACCATATTGTAGGTATATTATATAATTTGTATAGCGGGTTTTTTTGACGTAACCAGAAAACGTTAAATTGTTTATAATATTCAATATCTCGTACTTCTCTTTCTAAACACCATAGGTATGGTGAACAATATATATCTAGTTTTGATCCAACCCATTGTTCATAACCTTCTGTTATGCAGTGATTGAATCTTACAACATGGTCACAATTATCAATAAAATCACCATGCCTATGCTCTAAAACATCTTCACCGTTACCTATAATACAAATATTCATACTAAAGATGAACTAACCAAACATCATCCGGATGTACAGTATGCTCCTTAAATATTTCTGTTACCGCGCGGTTTACACCAGGCCAACTAGAGTCATGACCTAACATAACACCTGTATTTTTTATTTTAGGAAGCCAGCATAATATATCACGCTTGCAATTAAAATATGAATGATCTGCGTCTATAAATACAAAATCTAAGCTGCCGTCCGGTATATACTTGGCTGCTATGTGTGTTTGTGTTCTATATATGTTAACTCTATCTCTACAATTCTTTACTCTATTAGAGAATATTCGATAGTTTTCTTCATGTTCTTTTTTCCATTTTAGTCTCTGTGTGTAGTAGTTCTCATTACTGTTGTAAGTACGTTCCACTATATCATCTATCTCATCCTGTGTTTGTTGATTTATACCTCCTATACTACTCAATTTATGTGAATTACTCATGGTTATAGTTATTTCTGAAATCTCATTTAATCTCGGTACTCTCCAAGTGTCTACTGCAATCATTCTCAAATCATGTACCTCTTCCAATAGATAACAAGTAGTGTCTCCGCGCCTCACACCAAGCTCAGCACCTAGTTTAAAGTTATTACTAACAACTACGTGTTTTATAAACTCATACCTAGTCATTGAAATAATTCTCTAATTGGCCTTGCCTTCTAATATCTAATGTTAAGCAGTGATGTGCTCCATTAAATAACCTGCAGTGTCTCATCTGGCACGGGATTGCATCTATATTATATTTTTTGAATGTTTGATTCATAGACTTAACCATCTCCGGGTGACATATTATGGTGTTATGATCAATAGATAATATATTAGCGTATATTTTTGTGCTTGTTAACTTGGTATAAATTTCACGTCTATTACGCTCTCTAGTAGCATTAGGCACTATTATCATATCCCACTTTTGTAATTCCGGGGGCAATTTGCTTATGATCTCTGGAATAGTTATCATTAGTAACCCTGGGCGAATTGGTAATATTGCAGAATCCATATGATTATCTGCGATGTCAATCTCCCATATTGTATACTCTGGTCCTAATACACCTTTAAGCCATTGTACTCCTAGTCGACTATTTTCATCTGATGCATTGAACAGTATATGTTTACCTAATCTATGACAATTAGCTGCATCAAACATCATCTCTATACCACAATTCATATAATTATCATCGATTGATCTCTGATTCTCATAATACTCCAAACTCTCTGGATCGTTATTGTTTGATATTCTAGACAAATCGAATGATTTATCTAACATTAATGGTTTCGGTGCTTGTATCCACTTGGCTCCTCGTTTAAAATAATCTAAAAATATGTGTCTCAAGTAATCATTTTCAAAATATCTATATCTCAACACTGGTGGTGTTTCTATGATTCTATCACCTACAATTAACGTCAAATCTCTAACAGTCAGCGCAGGGTGGTTTTTACTTTCCCATAAATTTGTTTTGACTGTCGATATTTTTTGTGGTTGTTTAGGTCTCTTGACGGTTATATTATGTGACAATAATAATTGTACAAAATTTTCTATGTCTTCCTCATGTTCATTCACATGCTTGTCGGTTATATAATTAGACAGCTCGTATTTCTGTTCAGACCAACTCTTGCTAGTCCATTTAGAACCATATATATTGTCATGGAAGAACAACTTGAAAGCAAAATCTAACCTAGGCAAATCACCCGGGACACCTTTACCTACTATGACTTCTTCTAGAGGATCAAAACCATTATGACTACAAACAGGTGATTTCATTTATAATAACCGTATTTTTTAAATAAATTAGTAAGCGTGTCTCCAATGATACTATCATAATAATTATCTCCTACAAATTCACTTGGGTGAAATTGTACAATCACAACATTATCTTCTACCTTTTTTGATATTTTACGTATTTGCGCGCTAGTTGACTGCTTATATATATCTTTTAATTGATGTATGCATGATATATCCCAATTCCATCTCGGTTCTCTTAGTACATGTAAATTTTTATATGTCTCATTCCTCCGGAGATCATCAAAGGCATCTTCATCATCCCAAGTTTCTGTTAAATATTTGTTAATATGTTTTAGTATATTACGTGTAGATTCATTATTTCTCAAAAAAATAACACCTGTGTTTGTTTGCCTAAATTTTTCAGAGTACGGAACTTCTTTCCTACCAGTTGATAGACATGTATGTGATATATCTGGATATAATTTACTATGTGAATGTCTAGGATATGTCGTCAAACAAATATCATACTCCGTGGTTTCGATCGGTGCATCCACCTTCTTGACCTGAAATGAATCAGTATCGAAAAACCATATTAATTCATCGGGTTCACATGCACGTTGCATTACATCAAGCAAGCATTTATACTTACTAAATTTGTGACCTTGGTTTGGATATTCAATTTTCATATCACAATTGTCATTGAGTCTAAATGAATCAATCCCCATGTGACTAAAGTTAAAGTTAGCGGCATTAATTATAGAGCACTCAGGTATATTCATTGACAGCCAATTTTCAATTTGAATCATAACTTCTGTCCTATACGGTTCTGGATATTTGCCTGGACCAATAAAACACATAACATACTTCATATAATAGACTTATCAATGTTAATTAAATGTTGCAACATTTTGTCAATATCACATCTGCATAACACAATAGCATCGCTTTCCTCCCACCATTCAATTAAACGTGGTGTAGAACTACCATTGAATTGTAATCGTTGTGCTGCAACATCATATATCTCTTGTAATGTCGGTTTTACGGAGACCAGAATATTAAAATGTAGTGGACTTATTACCATATTTTTATTTTGATGTATCAAAAAAATCTTATTTTTAATATTTGGATTTATTTTAATTGCATCTAATATATTTTTAGTACGTGAAGCCGCATGCAATTTATTATAATACCGGTTAGAGTATTTTTTTCCATGTACAATCTCTAAATGCTCCTGCTTGCTATCCTTTAAGATATTTGGGTACTGGTTTTCTTCCGGGCGGACCGAGCAACAGATTGTGTCAATATCAACTAATGAATCTGGATACTTCATCGCCCATGTTGTTTTGCCTGTCCCGGGTGGCATTCCAATTGCATCTAATGTTATCAATGATGTATTTCTCGTATTAATATGAAAGGCTCAGCCATCCGGACACCTGCATTTATCCCCGCCGCTTGTAGTTTGATCATTATACTCTCCCGGCAACGAGGATGTGGGTACACTCGAACTTGATCATCATAACACTCCATACTCTCAACTTTTGCATTTGCCTGTTGCTCGTTTATCACATTATAATAATTCGGTGTAAAATTTATTGCACTACCAGAATTATATACAAATAACTTTTCTGGTGGAATATCGCCATATCTACATACTGTCATTGTTGCATCAAATGTTGCTCTATGGTCTTGATTTGTATCATTTTGTGGACATGTATACACAATGTTAGGTTTAATTTTTTTATATATTATTTCTAGTGGTTTGATTATATCACGATTTAAGTTATCCAGATACTCATCAACGAGATTTAAAAAATGTAAATGTTGAAACCCTAGTATTGACTTTACATCTTCCGCCTGTTCAATTTGTGTTTCTGGTGAATTATCTTCTCGGAAAGATAAAATACAAACATGTACAATATCACCAGCCTTTACATGTTTTGCTATTGTGGCTCCGAGACCCATACATTCATCATCCGCATGTGGTGCGATGACTAATACATTACTCATATTTTATTTGAAGAATAGTTGCTTGATACGTTCCATTTCCCTTGTTAATAACGTTTTATCATCTTCAGTGATAATACGCGGAACGCCCGGTAGTTCTGTAATTCTCGGCTTTCGGTAATCCTTTGTTAACTTATTTATATTATAATAAGTAATATCACTAATGTTATTATAAACACAGCATGTAATTGTATGTGAGCCGTTTGCAATTGTATTGTTCTTATAAACACATATATTAGACAGATCCGGATTGAATCCCTCATGCTGAAATGACTCAATCAATGGCTTGAATCTTGCTTCAAAACTACCAGGTTTACATCCTGGTAACATCTCGTAATATTTTATACCATAGTCATTTTTACCATAATATTGTTCAATCGCTAGATATTTTATCGCATATGTTACAAACCCCCAGTGTAACAGATACCCGGCCTCGTATGGTAAGAAGTTGATAGACTCACTTAAATCACTTGTTTCGTTTACTGGAAATTGTGTGTATTTTAATATGTCTAGTAAATTGTTAATATTACTTTTTTCGGCATTTATATTTTGATCAACATTTTCTTCCCATACAGTTCTTGGTGAGTTATCTCTATCCTGTAAAATATCGTCAAACTCACACATATCCTGTGGTTGGTCTTTTTGTAGGACCACAGTGTATTGTGTACCTTTACTACGGACTTCTATTTCATAAAATAATACTCCGTCATTCCCGGCATCGCAATCACCGCAAGACTCGCCTCGTTTTTTGTATCTCGCTTGAACAACTTCCCCTTCCGGGTACTTATCGATCAACATTGAGACAATTTCCGGGGGGATTTCTTCTGGTGGTATATGTAAATAATAATGCACTTCTGTCGATTTAGCTGGCTTCCACCATTCTCTAGAATGAATCACATATTTAGGTGCAGGTAAAATTAACGGGTGCCAATAATTACAAATATCTAATAAGTTATTCATTTTGGATAGATCTTGTTCTGCTTCTGTTGGTATTTCGTTAACCAGGCCTAAAACTACATCGATCTCCTCAATCTCCTCTTCTTTTTCTGTATTGAATATTTCCTCAGTAACAGTATCATCTTGTGATTGTCGCTGATCATATGTTTCATTAGAAACGATTGTACGTTCTTCCATGAGTGTTGCATGAGCTAATTCAACGTGTTTGTTAATTTTAGATAACCATATATCACGACAAATTGTCGCTTCAGTTTCAGTTATATCATCATCAATCAATGAGCTTACATCGATTCTACATTCGAATAATAATATACAATCTAGTATACGTACATCATGCTCTAGGAAAATATTAAAAACATCCAACAATGTTTTGTCTCCCCGTGGGCTTTTAATTATGCGTGGTAGTTCGTTGACTGGTAGATCCTGTCCTCTATTTTGTAGTTGCTTAAAACAACAGCAAATAGCCTTTGCACGTTCCTTGTCATTTAAATTTATTTGACCGGAAGCCAGTATATTATCCACATTATCAACAACAGTTATAGTCGCTGTATATATTGTGTTGTTATACAAAGCACTATCCTCACCACCCAATGTTAGCAGTACACTGGGTGTTGGTGGGTCGTCATCTTGCGGGTTTAAATGATTCAAAACATTTAAATTGGTTATATAGATTTGTTTTATGTCATTATAATTGAGCTGTAACCAATCATCAGTAACTATATCCCACAACACTATGTCACAATCGTCATGTGGCTCCGGTCTAGTAAGTTTATCTGTCAATATATGGTCAGCCTGTGTTACTACACCATAATATATATCATTACTTGATGTGTCCGTGTATGTTACACCTACATATACATGTTTAGTGAGTAGGTCTATTTCTTGTATATTCATTAAATTAAGAGTTTCTAAAAATATTATTATATGTATTGCTATTTGTGCCGCCAGCTGCACCACCCGCTACATTGACAGTTGTTTGGATCCGGTGGTCTTCCATTCGATCTCTAGGTAACGATCCTGAACCTAGATTCGAACAGGAACCGTCGCCTGCATGTACGTTGTATGTACCACTGTTCAGTCCTGTCCATTGAAAGATAGGATTATCAGTCTGACTTGTATATGAACTACCTCCATCGATCGACACGAAATATTGTTTGCTACTACTTGCAGCTGGTGAACCGTCATTAATACTGTCGCTAGCTTGTAGAAAGTTTACAGATTCTGTATGAAACTCAACATTGATTTTACCATCAATTACATTGTTAGCATTACTAGTACCGTCATAACCACTATTTATCGTTTCCGGGGATGTTGATAAGTTTATTTTAGTACAACTAGCGCCTCTAGACTGAACCAAGGAGTATCCATCTGAACCACCTCCTTCATCGATCATAGGAATAGAAGCGTTTGTCCAGAACCAATCTTGCAACGCTTTCAAACTGCTGTTGGAATTATTGGAAGGGGTAGAACCATCGTTGTAATTTTTAACGGAATTCAATTCACTAATTTTGGTTTCCATCTTCCATCCCATGTGTCCAGCTTCTTTTGCGTTACTCATGTGTTTATTTAAGCTGTGATTCTAGTTGTTCCACCCGGGTGGTTAATGTTTTTACTGCTTCTATCAATACTGCTGTTATGTTCTCATATCTAACCGCCAGGTGCTCACCATCCGGCGCTTGCTTGATCACTTCTGGTAGATGTTCATCAATCTCTTGAGCAATCACACCAACTTGCGTGCCTGTCGTCACCCCGGGGTACATCTTCTTGGCTTTGTCGTTGTATTTGAACCTCACACCTCTCATGTTGTTAACGATGCTCAACGCGTCATGTATCGTCTTCACATCAGTCTTCAATCTCTCATCAGACGCACTGTAAAATGCTGTCACATCTCCCGCGACGCGTACTTCATTGTTCGCCATGGAAATAACTCCCGTTCCAACTCCTAACCCGGCAAATTGAACATTGTCTGTGGTGCCTATGTTCAAGGTGTCTCGTGTCGTGCTGGTGGGTGTCGCGGTGCTGATGGATTCGATGTGACCATTACCATCATAAGTCAATCCGGAGATGAACTTGTTGCTACCAAAACTTGGAGCGGTGATGGTTTTTGTTGGATGCACGTATGGAGTAACCGTGTCGGTTGTGAAAGATTTAATGTGACCGTTGCTATCTGTATCCACACCATTTATGAACACATTTGCGTCCCCCATGTTAGTTGGTGGGGTGATGTCTTTTGTCGGATGTGTGTATGATATAGTTATACTATTGTTTCCCTCTGTCACAGACACATCACCGAAACCACTCAACGTCGCTGCCAATGGACCAGCCTCTCCACCAATCAACACTTTGCCTTTGGCCGCCTCTCCGGTCATGTTTGGCAAGGTGTATCCGAGACTGATGCCGTTGTCGGTGTTCGTCACAGCCAGCACACCATTCCGGTTTGAGCTAGCTTGTCCGGCTATGGTCGCTGCCAATGGACCAGACGGGCCACCAATCAACACTTTGCCTTTGGCTGTCTCTCCGGTCATGCCTGGCAAGGTGTATCCGAGACTGATGGTACCATCACCGGATGTGACTGTTAGAGCCCCATTCCGGTTGGTGTCCGCTTGACCGGTGATGTTCGCGATCACCGGGCCGCTTGTGCCACCAATTAACAAACTACCATTGGTTGTCATGGGGCGACTGATCAATGATTTGTCTGTTGTTGCGGTGTTACTATCAGAATCAGCACCGGATATTATGACTGAGTGTTCTTTAAAATTGCTCACCCCGGTGCCTCCGTTACTAACCGGTAAATCTGCTAAATCTGTGTCTGTTAGATCCACGTTCAATGTCAACTCCCCTCCGGATCGGGTTTGTTTGTATGGCACCCCACCTCGGAAATAATTGGTATCTGCAGCTGTGGCGTCTATCTGATACGCAGTTCCAGATGCATCAGTCAATCCCACCCCGGGGGTTATTTTATGTTGTATTTTGATTGAGTTGTCTGGTCCTAGTGGTGGTAAATTGCCGATTTCTGGCAGACTAGGTCTGCCAGTGGTTATGATCTCAATACCCGGGCCAGGATCCACTGTCTCAACTGTTGGTCCATCGTCTCCTCCCAACATGATGTTCCCGAAATTCCCGGTCATGCTCATGCCGGTGAGCTTTTTAACACCAGATTGTTGAGTTACAACCACCGCTTTGTCATTGAATGTTGCGGTGTTCGTGCCACCACTGCTCACCGGCAATGGATCTTTGAGCACAGCCACATGTCCGCTGCTATCTCCCCACAGCAGATCCCCGGATTCTAGTGACAATGTCTTGAGTCTGTTGTCACCGTCAGTAATCAGAAGGCCATGTGGTGTCAAACCTATATCGTCTGGGAACTCGAGCGAATTCCCAATCTTAACTCGTTGCAAATACACATCACCATGTGCACTCAAACCAGAGGCAAAGGTTCCCCAGCCTCCCACGGTCAGGTTGCCGGTTATACCTGTGTCTCCACCAACAGTCAAGTCATCACCAACAGTCAAGTCATCACCAACAGTCAAGTCATCACCAACCACAAGATCATCTTGAAACCAACCATCACTCGCGCTCAATTCCGGGACCCACAATCGATTCACGTGTGGATTGTACAACAAATCTCCGGTGGCGTGATCCGTGAACAATAATCTTCCAGCGTCTTGATCACGTGTGGAGTCTCTAGCGACTGGATCATGTACAAACGTGATACCATACCACTTGTCTGTACCTGTGGTGCCTCCGGTTTCGGTGGTATCTCCCACATCCTTCACCCAGGCATGCTTGGAGGACTCTGCGTTTCCATGCAATCGAACGGCTTTGCTCCATGTGGCGTTGCCATCATGTGATGTGTTCATGGTGAGCCCGGAATGATCAATTGTCAGTATGCTACGTTCTGACAACGTCTCGTTGGTGCTCTCTTCATCCCGATAAAATGTGGCTTGCACTCCAGGTGTTGTGTCAGCGTCACCCACTATTTCAAACACTTTTTTACCTTTGTTGTGCACCTCAAAGTGTGTCAGGTTCGAGTTCCCCGGGCTTGCTGAGTACATCTTGAGCAAATTGTTATTCGAATCGACAGCGGATTTGAACTCCACACCTCTATTGGAACCTGGATTGGTCTCGAAGAACAATTGATGCCCACCGGCTCCAGAGGTATTCAAAGGTTTGGGTGAGAATCTCCACAACCCATACTCTGAATCGTTACTGTCCTTGATGTTGATGGTGCTTCCAGCGTTTCGATCACCACTAAAATTGACAAGATTGTTATTGTACCAGCTTGTAACGATTGTCTGACCATTGGCTTGAGTACCAGAGCTAAACACAGTGCTGAACAAGTCATTCTCGTCAAACTTGGCGCTCACAGCACTGACCTTACTGTCTATCACATTGTATAGATGTGAAACCTGTTGCTTATCATAATACACATCTGACAAGTCGATTGAATTTATAGCTTTGATCGTGCCATAGTCACCAAAACTCAAATTGGACACAACTTGCAGATTATGTTCGTCATTTTCTGCATGCCACTTTGTCGAGTCTTTGGGTGCTCCGTCCAGTCCAGCCAAATCGAGCTTGACGGTACCAGCTGGTCGACCCATGGTCCACGTGCTAACATCTCCGGTGGTGTTTTGTAAATAGTGATTTTGTAGTTGATTGTCAAAAGCTGCAACTTTGCCGGTGGATCCTGTGTCTAATCCCAACACATTCTCGACAAGCGTGCTTCCGGATTTGACCACACTGGTTGGATTGTCGGTGTCACTCGGTTTGCTCCCTCCACTGCCCATGGTGTTGGCTTTAGCGTAACGATTGTCTAGATCTTTGCTCCGTATACCAACCACGTGACCCTCTTTGTTCATCGCAACCCCGGCGATAACATAACCTTTGTCATGGAATTTATCTGGAGAATAACTCTCACTGCTACCAGTACCAACTGGCATGAGTTTTCCAAAAATTGTCGGTAAAGCAGAATCACCAGCATATATCGTGCTGTATGTTGTGTTTTTGTCACCCAATCCAACATCATTGAATGTGTCTATATATGGGTGCAACTCACCACCAACCGGCACGCCATCAACCTCCTCAGTGACTAGTGTTGCTTCATTATTGTAACCAAGATCAAACATGTTTTGACCTACTGGTAAGTGTCTCATGGTCAATCGATTGGCACCACTATTGTCACTCTTCACACCGTACGAGTGTATGGATCCGTGATCGATGGTCAAACTTTCCACCTTGTCTCCGGCAATGGTGATGTTCTCGCGTGGGTCTGTGGTGGTGGCTTTCGGTGTAAGTACATCATTGTCTGTTCCCCACGACCCAAATCTACTGAACCACTTCAATCTAACAGCCTCATTACCTGACAAGCTTGGTGGTGCAAAAGTGTTGGTTATCTTTAGTGGTGTGGTGTCTGTTGACACAACTTTTATATAATCCTGTCCTTCTGAATGATCTGTACCTCCGAACAACACACTACCATCACGCTCACTTGCTGTGGTTGAGCGCACATTGACTGTCTCCAATCCTGTGCTGCTGCCCATCATTATGTATTGACTAGCCAGACTGGTGCTTGTGAGTGTGTCTGTCTCGTCTGAATCACCAACCTTTCCGGTGGTGTGCACAATGGCCCCTGCTTTGAATGAACCGACTCCAGTACCACCACTACCCACGTTGATGCTAGTTCCTCCACCTCCACCACCAACGATGTTAAGCCCTGCAAATGTGGGTGTTGATTTTGTGTCTAGACTCTGATTGATTTTGTAAGCATTGTACGGAGCACCAACACCTGGTGCACCACCATCAGATCGGACTTGATCAGCCGCATCATCATACACCATTAACCCAGACTCGAACATCAAATGAGCGTAACCCTTGTAACCCTCACCGGCTCCAGCTGATGGTCTCAAGCTGTGCATGACCAAAGGTTTTGCTAGATGATCGTTCTGCCCGGAACGATTGCCTACAAAATTGTCTCCATTCTCACCATATTTAAATGGTGACCACTTGGTATCGTTTAGCAATTCTGACACACTAGTGTCCCATGTATCAGTGCTGCTAGTACCACGACCTGTGTAATTGTTACCTTGTTCCCAATTTTTGTAATACACTGGCGGTCTGATATCAATTGTGCCCCAAAACTTCGCGCCATTTGATTCTTGTGTGCCTCCACCAGCAGCAATTTTTCCTGCACTCAAATAATTAGCGTGTGTTAGATATATACCGGTTCCTTCCACAGTCTGTGCCACATTGTGACCCACACGATTGTTGTTACCATCCATGGTAACATTGAAGTCTATACTCTTGTCTTCAAAGTGTGTGTACTGTATGTCATTGAATATCACCTTATTGTTGTCAATAGTGAGCGTTCCATCCTGTTGACTACCCTTGAATTCAATATGACCGTCACTGTAGATGGTGATAGCATCACCGATGTTTATGTTACCACCGTTAGTGTTCTCTATCTTGAGCTCCCCGGTTCCTTCATGAGTGATTTTCGCGTCAACACGATCAGCACTCCCGGTAAAGATCAGGTCAAAATATGTTGTCACTGGACCGTTCGCTGGATGAAACCATTTACCCTCAAACGGTGTGAGGTTGCTGTTACCTGCCAGTGTTTTAGCCAACCCGTACACATTGACGTCTAAAAACTGTGCACCTTCTCCTATGATTGGATCCTGCTCCGGGGTGCTGTTGTAGTTGATCTCATGATCTGTGAACCACAAGTGCTCATCACGTGTGTTGGGGACCGAGTATCCACCAGGTGTGGTACCATCACCAACAAACAATCGTTTGGTGTCTAGCACCCATCCCGGTTCTCCGGAGGCTAAAATTGTTTTTTTGCGATCATCATCATTGCCTCGCCGGAATAAGAGTTTAGTTATCGTGGTTGTAGTGGCCATATTGTACTAGATTATTTATACAGTGTTATTCATTTTCCAATGGCTTTTTCATGTGTTTGTTGTTATTATATAGATATGACGGTTAGAAAAACAAACAAACTTAAATGTATCGTGACTGGTCGAGAGTTGATCGCGACCTCTGAATATTATCAGCGCAAGGTGGATAAAGCCGGGGATGAGGATGAGCTGCACAGAACGTATATCTGTCGAGAGGCTAAGAATTTAATAAAGCAAGGTGCGAATGTCGATCGCGTGCGCGAGTTGCTCAATGTAGATATCAGCAATGTTGGGGATGTATCAGAGGAGATTTTTCAATCAGTGATACGGGAGGACAAGACTACTAGAGTGAGACGCATCAACAACATTGTCACTACGAGTAGCATGATAAATTACAAAACTGATGATGATGTGAAGAATTACATAAATACCATTATACATGAATAACAAACATTACACAGTGAGACCGGATGGACAAGGCGTATATGTGATTGTGGACATGTCCACTGGTAGTATGGTCAACAGATTCAATTTACCGGGGCAGTTAATCAACGGACCGATAGTGTCCGGTGATTCATGCTCAATAGTCACACAAACTGGGTCCACACGAACAGGTTACGTTATGCGATTGCCAACCGGGAACATTGTCAACAGATTCTCCGCTGGTTCGTCAGGTATGTGACTATTGTTTGATAAATAATTGTACATGAGTACAAAAGATCACAACGAACGCCTAGAAGTTATAGAGAAGACACTCTTAAACGAGTTAGATACTATCAAACGGGAAATTGATGATTTGTATGAAACTGTCTATAAAGGTAATGGCAAACCATCATTAGTCACTCGAGTCAGTGGCGTGGAAAGCAAGCTCCGCGGGTTACGCGAACAAATGGACGAAAAAATTGCTCATCTTTCAAGGGAGAACAGTCTCAAGTTCGATTCACTGCATCAAAAAATTGAGAGCAAGTTCGGGAGACTAGAAGGCTGGATTGACACCAAATTCACCGGGGTGGAGAATCTAATGAAAAGCATGGCTGAGGTTGACAAGGTGTCGAGATCCGGTCAATGGCAACTCAAAGCGGCTGCGATTACTGGGGTTATGGCACTAGTGGGTACATTAATAGCGTATTTCGTAAACTAATACTTGATATCATTGTGAGTGTATGTTATCATTAGTATATGCACGAAAATTTAATGAGCTTAGCGGAACAGTCGGTGGATCCGACACTATATACGTCAAACGAAATCTGCACCGGTCCCATGTTGTTGTTTGGGGAAAAAATTAAACACGCATTAGATCATGCTCGTATTAATATAAAGAGTCAATTCGAACCAACACGTATCAGAGTTGGAGATAACTTTTTTTACGGGGTAACACTTGAACCAAACCGGAAGTTCAAGGAGGTTGTTAACAAAATAACTTCAGTGCCAATGCAACATGAAAATGTTGTTGAAATGTACAAAAAACGATTGGAATTATATAATTTGAGTTGTGATAATTGTTGGGCTCATCTATCTGAAAATGTTTTCCCCCTAGATGTCGAAACTATCCCGGAAATATCTATAAATAGTCCTTACATGAACTCACACAATATGTTTGAACAAGATGAATCCATGCCCTGGTTCACCCAACACATGCAACCCAAACTATTCATCATAACAAACAGATGAACGTAACAAAACGTGATGGCAGACCTGCTAAATTTGATGAACGTAAAATTAAAGCATGTGTAGACCGTAGTTGTGTTGATGTGAATGGTGATCCGATCTCTGATGTGGATGCAGATGCTGTCATGTTCAACGCTAAAATTAAATTGTTTGACGGTATAAAAACCAGCGAGATTGATGATAGTTTGGTCAAGAGTGCTAGATCCATGATCGAGCAAGAACCAAATTATCGGTATGTTGCATCACAGTTATTGTTGAACACAATATACAAGGAGGTGTTTGGAGACGGAGTTGACAGTGATGCGTTCGAGTTGCAATACCGATCGTCATTCATCGTCAACCTGAAAAAATTGATCAAAGCCGGGATTGTGAACAAGGAGTTAGCCAAGTTTGATTTAAATTCATTGAGCAAGTGTCTCAAACTGGATCGGGATCGTAATTTTGTGTACATGGGATTACAGACAATATACGATAGATACTTACATCATATCGATGGTAACAAGATGGAGACTCCACAGGGCTTCTGGATGCGTGTGGCCATGGGCTTAGCGATCAAAGAACCAAGAGACCGGGAGAAATGGGTTTTAAAATATTACAATCTATTGAGCAGTTTTGATTACATGTGCAGCACACCAACATTGTTCAACAGTGGTGGTACATTCAATCAGTTGAGTAGTTGCTTCTTGAGTACATTCGAGGATAGTATTGTTGGAATATTCGATGGTCTGTTACAGGAGGCTTTGAAAAATAAATATTCTGGTGGGTTGGGAATGGATTTGACCAACTTCAGAGCAACCAATAGTTACATCAAGGGTACCAATGGAGAGACACAGGGAGCTGTTTATTTCTGGAAGCTTTACGGTGACATGTTGACTGCGGTGAATCAAGGGGGAAAGCGTAGGGGAGCCGGGTGTGCGTATCTCGAGACCTGGCATGCGGATATAGAGGATTTCATACAGTTGAGAAAAAACACTGGAGATGATCGCAAGAGAACTCATGACATGAACACTGCACACTGGATACCGGATTTGTTTTTCAAATGTGTTGTGGAAGACAAGCCGTGGTACTTGTTCACAACAAATGAAGTTCCGGAATTGCATGATTTATACGGCAAGGAGTTTGAGAAAAAATATTACGAGTATGTCAAACAAGGACAACGCGGTGAATTGAGAGTTTTCAGAGAGATTAATGCCAAGGATCTATGGAAAAAAATGCTCCGAAGTTTGTTCGAGACTGGGCACCCTTGGATAACGTTCAAAGATCCTTGTAACATTCGGAGCCCTCAACAACACGCAGGAGTGATACACAGCAGCAATTTATGCACTGAGATCACACTGAACACCAAAGCAACCACTTACAATAAAAACAGTAGAAGTGTCAAACAATACGGAGAAACTGCAGTCTGTAATCTGGGTAGTATAAATCTAGCTAACCATGTTATGTTGAATGATACTGGTGATTATGTTATTGATCACGACAAGTTGAAAAACACAATCGATATAGGAAGCAGGATGCTGGATAATGTGATTGATATCAACTTCTACCCAACTGAAGAAGCCAAGAGAAGCAACACATCTCATCGTCCAGTGGGGATGGGAAGCATGGGGTGGCATGACATGTTTTACAAAATGGGTGTCACGTTTGATAGTGATCAAGCGGTGAGGATCAGTGGTCAATTGTATGAATACATCTCATATCACACCATCTCCTCTAGCAACAAGCTAGCCAAAGAACGTGGCGCGTATCCAACATACGAAGGGAGCGCGTGGAGCAAGGGTGAGTTTCCGATGGACACATATAGAACTTTGATGAGCACTCGAAAAGAACGAGCCATTGGATCAACTAGAGGGGATCTGGACTGGAAGTTGTTAAAATCGCAGGTGGCTAAACATGGTATGAGAAACAGTAACACCATGGCGATAGCACCCACTGCCACAATCAGTAGCATCGTGGGATGTAGCCCCAGTATAGAACCATATTACAGTGTGTTGTATGTTTACAGTACGTTGAGTGGTGAGTTCACCATGGTCAACGAGCATTTCGTCAATGACATGAAAGAGTTAGGAGCGTGGAATCAAGAGATGATCAATGAGATTAAACGGACCGATGGTGACTTGTCACATATCAATCTGATCGATATACCACAACACATTAAAGACAAATACAAGACCAGTTTTCAACAAGACCAATTCAAAATGATTGAATGTGCCGCGGCACGGCAGCGATGGATAGATCAAGCGCAGAGCCTCAATTTATACAACAATCAAACAAGTTTAAAATATCTGAATGATCTGTACATGCATGCATGGAATCATGGACTGAAAACGACATATTATCTACGTAATCAAGCGGCCAGTAAGATAGAAAAGAGCACGGTGATTAATAATCCGGCGGAACCAGAAAATATAACCGCATGCAGTTTGAACAGTGCTCCCGGTGAGTGTGAGTCATGTCAATAATTATGAATAACTATTGTCATGATCTTGGTATTTCTCTCGATTGTAATTGCTAAATATAGTTGAATGAGTCAAAACACTGAATGTATTTTAGGTAAAGACACCGCTGGTGTGAATCAGATCTTACCACACAAAAACAAATGGGCTTGGGACCTGTACAAGCTTGGTAAAAACAACAACTGGACTCCGGAAGAAGTACCCATGGTAAAGGATGTACAGAACTGGAAGAAGGGTGATGTAATTACTGATAATGAACGCTTGTTGATCAAGAGATGTTTGGGCTTTTTTGCCGGTAGTGAGAGCCTGGTTGGTAACAATCTGTTCACCATGTTCAGATATGTGACTGATCCTGAATGCCGGCAGTTCATGAGCCGGCAGATGTATGAAGAATGTTTGCACAATGACACGATCGTGTACATATGTGACAGTCTAGATCTAGACATAAACGAGGTATACAAAGCATACGAAACTGTCCCTAGCATCAAAGCTAAGGATGATTTCCTCATGAAAGTGACCAGCGATTTGACCACCAATCCGGTGGACAGCCAGACACCAGCTGGAGTGCGTGAGATCATCAAAGCAGCATTCATCTACTGGATTATATGTGAAGGTACATTCTTTTTTAGCGGTTTTGCTATGTTGTTGGCATTGTCTGAAAAAATCCCCGGAATTGCCGAACAGATACAATACACCTTGCGTGACGAGAGTATACATATCAAATTTGGTACCATGCTGCTGAACAAAATACGTGAGGAGCATCCGGATGTGTGGGATGAATCGCTTGATCAAGAGCTCACCGGGTATCTGAAACAAGCCGTGGAGCTAGAAATCACATACGCCAATGATGTACTACCATCCGGTATTCTCGGATTGAATGCGGATATGTTTGTGGATTATATGCAACATATAGCCAATCGCAGACTCGATGGTCTGGGCATGTCTTTTCGCTATGAGAAGGATGTGAACCCGTTCCCATGGTTGAGTGAGGTTATTGATCTGACCAAACAAAAGAACTTTTTTGAGACGAAGGTGACAGAATACCAAAATTCCGGAGCGTTGGATGATGATTTCTAATACGCGTGAGATTGTTACAGATCCACATCAATTATCATGTCATTAGTGACAATGTCTTGTGCTCGTTGCTTGCCATGCCACCTACCGCATTCCACAACTCGACCATCTAGATCCTTGTAGTGTTGGAAAAAATTTCTAGTCATATCTAGAAACAGTGTGTCCACATCGTTCATGGTGCAGCACTTACCGTAACGATTTGTAGGTACACACAATATCTTGTAGTCTTTCACACCATCATCGGTCATGTTCAATGAACCCAACACGACACACTCCACCAGTGTGCCTCTGTCAATTGGGTTGGAACTGTATATTATCACATCTAATGCATCACCATCCGCAGCTAATGTGTTGGGAATGAACCCGTAGTTACCAGGATAAACCATGGCGCTATGCAACATACGATCAAGTCTGAACACCCCTAGATGAGGATCATACTCGTATTTTGCTGATGTGCCTTTGGGTATCTCCACGATGACGTTGACAACCTCCGGAGAGTTCATATTAGTTGGTATTTTGTACAAATCCATTTGTGTTATTTATTAAATATGTGTGTGGATCTCAAGAGAAAAATATTAATATGTGGACTGCCGGGTTCCGGTAAAACGACGCTGGCGGAAAAGCTAGTCCCAATACTCAACGCTGTGTGGTTTAACGCGGATGCTATACGACAAGAAATACACAAAGACCTAGGCTTCACAGCAGAGGACCGCTTGGAACATGCCAGGAGACTAGGCAAACTGAGCGACTGGGCCAGCATGGGTGGAAATTATGTTGTGGCTGATTTTGTGTGTCCTACTGCGGAGACACGAGAGGCTTTTGATGCTCACTGGGTCATCTGGGTGGACAGAATACAAGAGGGTAGATACGAAGACACCAACAAGTTGTTCCAGCCACCAACAGATGCAGATGTGGTGCTCAAAGATGGTTCACCGGATGAATGGTGTAATCAAGTGATGGAATGTATCAACAAATCAGAGCAATGGGATAATCAAGCACCCACCGCACTTCTGATAGGTAGGTATCAGCCGTTTCATGTGGGTCATAAAACTCTTGTGGCGGAGGCGGTCAGACGCACTGGTCAATGCTGCATAGCGTTGCGAGACGTTGGAGGTATGGATGATAATAATCCATATGACTTTGAAAAGGTCAAAGCAGAGATATACGCTGCATGTGCTGAATTCGGTGACAAGATCAAAGTGATCGAGATACCCAACATAATGGATGTTTTTTACGGGCGAGGTGTTGGATATAACATCGAGCAGCTTGAGCTGAGCAAAGAGTTACAAGAAGTGAGTGCCACTAAGATTCGAGCTGGTGAGATTGGACAGGATGGAAAACCAACTGGAAAACGACCAGAATAATAAATATTACCATGAATGAACATCTATTTCAAATGTTGAAGTGTTCTGCAGAAGCAGACAAATCAAAAGCTGAATTGTCGTTGAAGATTTTGAGCGACAGTTGTGTTGGTATTGGAGATCATAGCACCAAAGATCTATGGGACAATGCCGAGGAGGCCTTGGCGTTGCTCGAGAATGCCACAAGTAGATTGGAGTTGTTGGAAAAGTTAGATGCAAACTGAAAAGAAAAACACTATGTTCTGTGACATTGACGGGACATTGTTCAAATATCGTAAATTTGAGACATACAAAACGTCTGATCCAGAGTTGCTGGATGGTGTGAAAGAGAAGATGGATCAATGGAAATCAGATGGACATATGATCATACTGACCACCGCGCGCCCAGAATATTTGCGAGAGCATACAGTCAAGGAGCTTGAGCTACATGATTTACCGTATGATAGACTCATAATGGAGATTGAGCGAGGTCCTAGATACTTAATCAATGACATGGATCCTGGTAAACCTGGAGAACGAGCCATCGGAATCAACTTGATCCGGGACCATGGTCTCGGGTCTCATGATTGGTCCGGATTGGAAATGTGATGAGTGTTGGATTCACATGTGGAGCAATGGATCTGTTGCATGCCGGTCACGTCTTGATGTTAGCTGACTGTCGGAGCAAATGTGATCACCTGATCGTAGGATTACACACCAACCCGCAGCTTGATCGTCCGGGTAAAAACAAGCCGATACAATCGTTAATAGAACGCTACATACAGCTGCAAGGATGTAAATATGTTGATCAGATTATACCGTATGAAACAGAAGCTGATCTTATCGAGATTCTCAAATCAGTACCAATTGATGTGAGGTTTGTTGGTGCGGATTGGAAGGATAAACCATACACAGGTCATGAGATAGACAAAATAAACGTACAATACAACACAAGAGATCATGATTACAGTAGTTCTGGTTTGAGAACACGAATCGCTCAAGCGCAACAGAATAAGTAATCATGTGAACCATGAAAGTAATGAGCAATTATTAAAACGTTACCAGCGCGCGTTGAAGCGAATTCAATGGTTGGAACAGGAGGTCATGAGATTGAAAATGATCCTGGAAGGTGTAGATGTGATGAAAAACTCACTTCCCACAAAAAAGTAGCTTGATTTCTAGCAACAAATTATATATAATAGAGGAACATAACTATTATGAAGACAAAACTAATAATCGCTGCACTTGCATGTGCATTGTCTATCAACGCTGCCCAAGCGGACGTACAAAGTTCGCTAGGAGTTAAGCATACCTCTGATTACTATTATCGAGGTGCTCAACTGTCACAAGACGCGTTGCAACTAAACGTAGGTGTCAACACCACAATGTCCGGTTTGGATGTATCTGTTGGATACTTGACAAACCAGGCCGCGGATGACACAAACACCGACACACTGTCGCTACAGATTGGAAAAACCGTGCTAGATAAAAGATTGAATCTAGTTGCTGGTGTTTACAATATGGACGCTGATGGCTCACCGGATCACACACAAGTATATATAGGCGGCAGTCTGAATGTATTGTTGAGTCCAACTGTCACGGTTTTTCGTGACACAAGTGACGATCTGTACACATACGAGTTCGGAGTCTATCATGGCTTTGACGTCGGTGGTGCGGATTTGACTCTTGGAGCAGCAGTAGGCCGTACAGAGTTGACAAGTGTGCTAGACCGTGATTACGGATCGGTCAGTGCTCGTTTGAGCAAAACGATTGGTGCTGTGACTCCACATGTACAAGTTGCGTTGGTTGATTCTGACATCACTTCACGTGAAACTGTTGTTTGTCTAGGAGTGGACTTCAAGTTCTAGTAGCTGGGTATTTTATTATGAAAGAAACACTAGAAACATTCAAAGGTCTCATCTGGGGCGTCACTTCGGTGCTCGTGTCAGCATTAGGCCTGCTGGTTGTTGCACAAGCCGTATTCGGTGAAGCAGCCAGTGTTAACGTTATTGGTAACCTGCAAGGGATTATCAACGGGTTTGTCGGAGAAGGAGCAAGCCTGGCAGGGGTGATCACATTACTTCTTGTGGTAGCATTGCTACAGAAGAAGAAAGAGTAAATATTAAACAGTTTACCCTGATCTGGCTCGAGTTCGTGAGAACTCGAGCTTTTTTTATGTTTATATATAAATACTTGCATGATTTTAGAGCCAGAAAAATTAGTTTTAATTGTGATAGGTCTTGTGGTTTCAATAATTACATATTTTATAAAAAAGGAGAGTAACAAGCTTCAAAAACTTGGAGATGATGTGCGGAAGTTACAGAACGAGTTGACTAAGAACACATGTAAGGATCAAGAACGTTGGTATTGGATAAATAAGCGTATGGAAGATCGGCGTGACGATTGTAAGAAATTATACGACCTGGTCAATAAACGTTAATCGTCCCACCCACTAGCGATCCATTTGGCAGCAGCCATTGTGGCGCCGAGCACATCATATCTCTCTAGACCTCTGGTCCATTTTTGTTTGTCGAACTGTTGTGCGTTTCGTAACGCATTTTCACCGAAGTGCTTGTGAAACTTGCTTCCAAAATACGCACCACTGTTCTTCACTAGATCCATTGCGGTTGCTGGTTCCACCTGCCAATAACTTCTAGCAGGACCACCACCAACTTGCACTTTGGTTCGATATCCACTCTCAACAGCTCCGGTGTGTCTCAGGTATTTCACTAGTTGTTCATGAGTCTTTCCTTCATCACCCGCGAAGATACTAGCAGCAATCTGTATGGCTCGTTCGGCCTCCGGAGGCACGGTGTAATTGCTGTCTATCACTTGTTGAGCTCGCCGCTCTTTGGCTGGATCGTTGCTAGTCTGATAATTCTTGCTCCAATCATCAACAAATCCGCCATGCAAGCTGCTAGCTGTCATCGCCGCAGCACCCATCATGCTACCCAATCGACCTTCGTTCACACAATACTGTTTAAATGTCTTCATTTTGTGGCTTCTAGCTTGTCACCAGCTTTCTTAGCAGCTTTGTATGCTTTGCTACCTTTCTTGGCACTCTTGCCTCCGCGTTTTTTCTTGGCGTTGATGTTGGCCCACAAGCCTTCAGTGTAGAATTCTTTGAACGTTTTCATCAGTCACCAGGCCCAGGTCAGTCAGTTGGATCCGATCGGAATTTAGGTCCACCGTCACCATCAGCATCTGCATCTCCGCTCTTGAGAGCACCGCTCTTGGTGTAGTGTTTGCCTTTAGGTGCTCCACGAGTTTCGTGTAATGAACCACCTAGATCAGAAAGAGCCATGGCAAGAAAACGCTTGATTTCATATTCATGCTCCGGATCCAATTGATCCTTATACTTGATGATCATGCCGGCTAAATCTTCGATTGAATAGCGCTCGAATGTTTCTGGTTGCTCGGTTTGTACTGGTTCAGATTCTGTTATTTCTAATTGGTCTGTTGTCGTGACTGCCTCATATTTAGATAGGGCTTGATCCCACATGTAGTTAGTGTCATCCTCATCCTCAATGCCGAGATGGTTCGACAAATCATCGCGGAATCCACCATCCTCGATGTAACCTATCAGCGAGTCTCCGTCCGGGAATTCAGGTTGGTTCCGAAAGAATCGGAGGTATTTCTGTTCCAATTCACGCAGTATTTCTTCATGTTCCTTCTTCCCACGCATTCTATCGAAAGTGTCTGCTGCTTGCATGATTAGTTTGTCCATCGCACCGACTGATTCATTCAAATCAGCCTCACCACCTTGATCTAACTCCTTATCAACCTTTTCTTCATAACCTCGACCGCTGCACATCTTTTCCGCTTCAGCGCGGGAGTAACCATCACTCATGTAATCTCTAACACAGTCATACATCTCTTCCTCCACTATATCGTTACTACCTCTCTTGTTAACATAATTTTCCCATATAAGTTGCGTATCTTTATTTTCACTCATATATTTATTTAGTCATGTATAACCTATGTTGCATCAGTTTAACACTAAAAAAATCCGGTTCGAATCATCGTGCCATGAGATTCAATCAATTTGAGAAGCATTCTAGGAGTGAATCACTTGAGACATTAGGGAGTCGATCGCTAGAAAATCTACAAACCACACTAGACACGATGCGGTTCGCGCGGAAGAGAGGGTGGGGGTATCGTATAAGCAGCACGTTGTTTCCCTTGTTCAATCTGGATAAGGCTAATGTGTGTCTTGATGATCTTCCAAATGCCACGCTGATTCATGATAAATTTCACGAGATACACTCTTTTATGTCTGACCAGTCACCTGAAGATTTCCGTATCAGTTTTCATCCAGATCACTTTAACGTGCTGTGTAGTGCCAATGCTGAAGTGGTGAGGAGAACCATCAACGAGCTTGACCATCACGCCTGGTTGATGGATAACTTCGCCGGGGTGGATAGCAGAAGCTATTGGTATCCGCTGAACATTCATATGAGTCGTAGTGCAGGTGACCCGGAAGTTATTGCTAAAGAGTTCATATCCAACTACCAGAAACTCCCGGAACGAGTCCGGGCGCGGTTGGTATTAGAAAATGAAGACAAAGGCGTATGGACCCCAGACATGTTGTTTGAATTGATTCACCTGGAAACAGGTATACCCATAACATATGACAATCTTCATCACCGGTGTAATCCCGGGCTATGGGGCATCGAAGAAGCGTTTCGTGTGTGTTGTAGCACCTGGAAAGCTCATGGTGTTAACCCTTTGTTTCACTACAGTGAGGGAGGAGCGAACAACAATCCAAGAGCACATACAGATTTTGCCACCAGCTCTCCAGTGTTATGGCGATCAGAGTATGACAGTTCGTACACAAGAGACATGCACGTGGATTGGGATATTGAGATTAAACAAAAAGATTACGCCATAGATCACATGGTACAAATAGAGGAAAAGTCGCTTCATGCGATATAAATACATTATATGAAGGATATGGATTCGAAATTAATATACGAAAGGTTCAACTCACTGATAAATGAACAAAATAATATCACTAGTGACAAGCAAGTAGTGTTGAATGGCCTCGAGCAGATTGGTCGAATGTTACCAGATGATCAACATGTTCAATGGAAAATCACCAACGGTAGTTTCAGCGGTTTGTCACCACATGATGCTGTGATTGAATTTGAGAGTGGTGAGAATGACCCCAAACCAGGTAGCTCACTATTTCAAGGTGTGAAGCCTGGAGATGGATATTACACCATACAGATGTTCGAGAAGTTTCTCAGAGCATGCTGGAATGATGAGTCAGTCGCCAGAAAGCATGGTATAGAGAATGCCAGTTACTCTGCAGAAGGTACATACAGTAAAAAGTCATTCTGGGTAGCGAATGACACACATTTCAAGGATGTTATGTCCGGGCAAGAGAGTGAAGTTTTTGATCCTCGAGGTTACCCTACTGCAGAGTACAAAGATGAATACAAACAGTTCTACGAGAACAAATCACTGACTGAGATGTATGTAGATCAAGTGTTGAATGGTGGTCCGGTGAAGGATGAGGTGAAGGATTTGACTCCAGATAACTTCAAGTTACAGAAACACTGGCGTATATCATTATCAGCGAGATCAGAGAAGATATCAAAGGCTGCAGACGCAACATACGATGCGGTGGGCTACGGTAAAGGTCGATATATGGGTGATTGATCAGTAGAGCATTATTGTTTTAATTACATGGTGATATAAATATATATAACATGTACAACAATACTAAACGTAACAAAAACATATCCCTAGCGAACCTATTCCTAGGTTATACCTTATCTGTAATCTTCATCATACTGCTGATGTCGAACGTTAACAGCTCTAGAGATTCGGTTGAGATTATCACAAGGGTCGTTGAGGTCAACAACACAATTGTCGAAGATAGATTAGTATATACACCATCACATGCACCATCAGTTCAATATGTTGATCATCTGGATGTTGGTATCAACAAGAGCGTGAGACATGATTGGATTGATCGAAATCCGAACCAGATTGGTATAAATACAGTTGATGTCGATAGCATTCATAGTAGAACTTGGAATGGTGGTTCTGATCCTGATATTGTTGCTCATGACATAAACACACACAAGCGTGACACAAACAACCATTCACGACGGTCACTCACACGCAGATTACACTCACATGATGTGTTAGAGAACCACGATCCAGGTTTGTTGGATCGTAGGATACAACAGATGGAGGATGATGAGATTGGTTTGAGTTTCAATGATGGAGTTGATATTAGCAATTTAACAGTTGCGGGTAGGGGTGATGATATGGAGCTAGGTGATGTGATGAAGTTCCATGCGAGATCAAAAGCTGGTGATGTTGCAGGTGGTGGTCAATTGTTCGCATACAGTTTTCCAAGTCAGGGTGTTGGTGCAGGTGTCGGTAGCGGGTCAGTAGGTGCAACCTCCGGTGGTGGAGCCGGGATAGGTGCTGGTATCGGAGAGGCAATCACCGGTGGAGATAGTGTACCAACACTGGGTGGGGTTGGTACATACATGAACTTGGGGAATGCACCAGATGTTGGTGGTGTTGGTGGATTGGTTGCTGGTGGGGGTGCTGGTGGTGCAGCTGGGCTGTACACTGGTAAGGTTATTGAGGTTCTTGGAATCAATCCTGGACCTGGAACCGGTGCATCTGAGGGATACAATTACGATCATCTACCACGAGATGGTGCTCTTCACATCATGATGCATGTTGATGGTAGTGGTAGCATTCTCAACACTAGAAAGCAACTGGATATAATGAAGGATACATTGCTGAAGCGCGCGTTGTTACCATATTATAACAATGACGTGGATCTGTACAATCGTAGAGTAACTATAGTGTCAACATCTGGAGAACGTACTCTGCAGTTTTTCAAGGAAGCAGCAGAAAAAGACAATGTTTTGGCGATCGCTTTTCAAGATGAGGCTCAACCAGCATATCATTTGCCTAACTTCAATAAACAACCGGAGGAGCACTATCTTGACGACATTAATGAGCTTAAAGCGTCACTTGACGGTTATACCGGGTTGTACAGAGGTGTGATGTTTCAGGTTGATAGAGGCAAGACGTTTGCTAAGAGTTTCAAGGAGTTTGTGAATAATTCTTTCAAAGGTGAGGGTTATCTCGAGAGCAGCAATTTAAAAAATTACTACAGGGACAACAACACAGACAATATAAGGAACAAGGATGGTATTGTGTTTAGTGATGAATATCATGCAAAAGATTCTGGAGACCCTACATACTACTTGAATTTGATCTTGACCGCAGCCAAAAGAGTTGGACTGGATTTAAGTGTTAATAGTGGTGGACTTACAGACGGTAAGAATATATAATATATTAACGGGCCTGTAAAGGATTCGACGTTCATTGACAGTTAACTACGGCAAGTGAGAGAGATGCCTGGCTCTCTAATAAGGCATAAAAGTCCTAAATGGCGAAGGTTATTCAACCATTGAAGATCTTCTTGATGCAGCTCGCGAAGAGTACGACAACATGGTCGACTTCGAAGCCGCGCAAGAGCTCTTCGAAATGGCAGCCTGAGTGCTGTCTCAACCGTTAAGCGACGCTTGATAGTTTAACGGTTGTCATTATCGAGCAAAACCAGATATGTTGTTGATTGATGACTGGTCAAATCGAAATCAAATAGGGTGTTGGTAACCGAAAACAACCAACTAAACTTGTGAATGACGTGTTAACCAGAGATGTTAACGGACGCCGGTTCGACTCCGGCCAGGTCCACCAATTTTAATATCATAACAATTCAGACGATAAATAATTTAATGAAACTACACATATCAATACTACTGATCTTGTTTGGCAGCTGCACGATCCAACCAACAACTACAAAAACTGAAGCTGTTGACTATAGCAAGCATGTTGACATCATCATGCAGGATCTTGATAACAAGCAAAGAGAGCTTGTGATTCTCCGAGAGATAAAACTAGCACAGGACAACAATGATACAGATGCATATGAGTTTTTCATGCAAGAGTATTTTGATGTGCCTAGATTGAAACTCACTGCTGACCAGAAACAACACCCACAATACAGAGAGTGGCTGACTGATGAACAGATAAAGTCTGCAGCTTACATGTCTGTAGAATTTGATTACGTCAAGTGATACGCTCCGGTTGTGTTTACCAGTTGCTTTAATAAATACAGGTATGAAGCATTTGTTATTGTTAATACCGTTAATTGTCGGAGCAGTCGCCACTACATGCAAAGGGACCACTAGAATATATCATAAAACCGGTGGGTCGGTTGAAGGTACAATCCTTGAGGCCAATGAAACACACATGTTGTTTCAACGTGCAGAGGATCTGCAACAGTACAGGTTACTGATCGATTCATTGGCAGAGAACTCACAGCAACTGGTGGACTTGTATCATAGAACCGAACGTTACAGCACAATACCAAAAGTCAAAACTCCGGTTGAGACAAAAACGCTGGAGAAATACACTAGATATATAGACGAGTTGATATTTCAGGATTTACGAAGCAAACGAATATCACCAACAGATAAGGTGGATCAGTACACTTTTGTTAGAAGATTGTACCTGACCACAATAGGGCGTATACCAACATACACAGAACTAATGGAGTATGTTGATGATCGTGACAGTGACAGAAAAGACAAATTAATTGTGCGTTTACTCAATTCAGAAGGATATGTCAATCATCAAATGAACTGGTGGATGGACATGTTGAGGATACAAGATCGTCCTCAAAATATCAACATCAATGCAGGTGGTATCTACAGAGAGTGGATGAGACAAGCATTGAGAGACAACAAACCGTACAATAAAATTGTACAGGAATTGATTGCTAGCAACGGATCACTCTACGGTGGGTCTCCAGAAGTCAGTTATTACTTACGTGATCGTGGCATGCAGGAAGACAATTTATCTCACACGGTGCGTGTGTTCCTGGGCACTCGACTTCAATGCGCCATGTGTCATGATCATCCGTTCGATAGATGGACGCAAAAAGAATTTTACGAGTTGACGGCGTTCACCAGTGGGATCGGACAGGTGAGAATTAAAGACTATCAAAAAGTTTACGGGCAGTTGAACAAAACCATTAGAGATAATCCAGATGACAATACCGGTATATATAACAACTGGCGCAATCAGGTGAGGGATTCTCTGGCGATCGGATTGGAGAACAACGGTACCGGCATGATCAAACTACCAAGGGATTTTGCGGCGGACAACGCTAATCCATTTGACATAGTTTATGCAAAAGCCATATTCACACCAAAACCTGTGTTTGACCCGACTCTACCAAATTCACAAAGCAGAGTGGTGTTCGCTGACTGGTTGACTAGTGTGGATAATCCTAGATTCACCACCATGATCGCTAACAGGTTATGGAAACACGTGTTTGGCGCGGCCATGATCGAGCCAATAGACACCATGATGGATGACACTCTGCCAAGCAACACCGCGCTGATGAAATACCTAGAAAGATTGATGGTGAGTGTCGATTATGATATCAAGGAGTATTTGCGCATCATACTGAACACAAAATTGTTTGAGCGTGAGGCGTTGAAGCAGGATTTCAAGAGCCTGGAAGAGTACAGCTTCGCAGGACCGATGGTCAAGCGTATGACCGGTGAGCAAATATGGGATTCCCTTGTGACATTAGTGTATAATGACATTGATTCACCGGAACGTATCTATCTACACAATCAACAAGACTACACTGATATTTATGAGAGATACAGGGAGATGACTGGTGAGGAGATATATGCAGATTTTAAAATGTTAGTTGAGAAGAATCCTGGTAACAGAAATTTTCTCGAGGTGATAAGAAAGGAAGCATCAGGTTACACCAAAGTCAAACCCATATCTGATCGTGGATTGGTGCGCAGTAGCTATTTACAATCACCAACACCTGGTGGTCATTTGATACGTCAGTTTGGTGGTAGTGATCGTTTACAGATTGACAACAGTAACTCTGAACCTAACACCACTCAAGTGCTCAACATGCTCAATGGATTTGTTGAGAAAAACATCATTGGTAACAAGAACGCTGATTTCATCACATTTATGAAAACCCATAAATCCAAATCCAAACAGTTAGAGACAATATTTCTATCCATACTAGGAAGAAAACCCGACAGTAGAGAGTTGAGTGATTTGAAAGGGTTTCTAAGTGAAGATGATCCGAATAGTTACAAGCATGTGGCATGGATTCTACTGAACACACATGAATTTATGTTTGTACAATAATTCATAATTGGAAAAGGTCATATTTTTTTATAAATATATACATGATGAACGATATAAACAGAAGACAATTTATTAATGGAATAGCCAAAAGCTGTCTTGGTGTGAGTGCCATACTGACAGCTGATGACCTATTAAGTGTGGAGTTATCCAGACAAGTGGCCACCGCGAGAAGTGTGATCTTTCTGTACATGGGTGGTGGAATGACACATATTGACACTCTAGACCCGAAACCAGACAATACTGATGTGATGGGTGAAACTTCGGCTATCAAAACCTCAGCAGATGGTATACAGCTTGGTCACTGGTTGCCTAAAACCGCTCAACAGATGCACAATGCCACTTTGATACGTTCATTGAACACCAATCAAGGTGCGCATGCTCAAGCTAATTATTTATTACACACGAGTTACCAACGACGTGGTACCATAGTGCATCCAACCATGGGAGCTTGGGTGAGTCGATTCACAGAAAAATTAAACAAAACATTACCATCAAACGTGAAAATCAACGGAGGTAGTGACGTGTTGGGAGCTGGTTATTTTGAGAAGAAACATGGTCCGTTACCACTTGGTAATCCTAGTGCTGGTATTCAAAATGTAGTTAAGTCTGGTTATCTTGATGAGAGCATGTACAACAAACGTTTAGATATCTCGAGTAAATTCAACAAAAATTTTCTAGGGACTTATCCACAAAAACAAGTACGAGCATACACTGATCTGTATGATGATGCGATCAAGTTAATGAAGAGTGATGATTTGAAGGCTTTTGATCTGTCTAAAGAGTCTCAACAGATACGTGACGAGTATGGTGACAACAATTTCGGTCAGGGTTGTTTGTTGGCAAGAAGACTAGTGGAAACCGGTGTTAGATTTGTGGAGGTGCAACTAGGTGGATGGGACATGCACAATCAAGTGTTCAACTCTCTAGAGACAAAAGCGGCTGAGCTTGACTCAGGACTGTCTTCGTTGCTTGTGGATTTGAACAGACGTGGCATGTTGAATCAAACGCTTGTTGTGCTGGCCAGTGAGTTTGGTAGAACTCCGGAGGTCAAGCCTGGTAGAATAGGGAGAGATCATCACCCATCTGCGTTCAGTGCGTTGTTGGCTGGTGGAGGAATCAAACAAGGTTACGTGCATGGTATGTCAGACGATCGCGCTCATTATGTTGAGGAGAATGGTGTTGGTATGGAGGAGCTCAATGCAACTATAGCGCACACCATGGGACTAAGGATAAACAAAACTATCTTCTCACCAGGAGGCAGACCATTTCAAGTGTCACATGGAGCTCAGCCCATCGTAGATGTCCTCTCTTGATCAAGATTCGCTCACGGTACAAAAAATCATGTTAACTGAGATGTGGCAAGATCATGAGTACTTACAAGTTGGTGAATTTATCAAGAGCGTTGGGTGGACAGCTAGCGAGACTGTAGATTTTGCTGCGTATTTCTGCAAATATCTAGGAACTAAACAACTAGAAATATTGCATAAATTCATTTGAAACAATAAATAATAACATGAAGGATCGTGATCAACAACTACTATGGGAAGCGTACGTTACTGAAAAGAGTGATGTAGCTGAACGTACACCACCAAAAGACAAGTTAAACAAGGGTGATTTTTTACCCAAAAAGGTCCGGGATGAAATTAATGATGAGGAGGATGTTGCTGAGGAGGGTACAGATGGTAATACTGATGATTTAAATCCTGCGGAGAAGGCCAAGCTCGCGGCTGATGCTGCTAAGAAAGGTAAAGGACCTCTCAAGGAGGACGATGAAGTGCAGGAAGAAGGTGAGATGGGCGTCGCGAATGCCGCATCTGAAGGCATGGGATTGAGCCCAGATGCGGGCATGACAAACATGGAGTTTTCCGCGGCCGGGAGAGAGAATCCAGAGCAGATGGTATTTGATGCTGTGCTCAGTTGGATGCGTGCAGACACTGAGGGTCTAATGACCCCAGAGGACTATGAAGGTTACAGCATGAACACAGCATTTGATGATGCTAAGGATTTTATCAGACAATCGCTCCAGGATATATCATTTAGTGAAATTAAAGCACATCTCAACGACACTGTGGATATAGGATACGATTCAAGTGTGACTACAGAAGAAGAATATTAACAGGTGACATTACGTGATTTATTGAATCATGTATTAGATCGCGGATACTTCAACAAATCCGTCAATTATATACGTTGTGTTGATCCGATCGTGTCAGAAAGATCAGTAGAGCGAGTGTTCGAACAATATACTAATGCTGCAAGGGAGCTGATAGAATTACCTGGAGATGACACTTACAAGGACCATGTGATTTCAATCAAGGGTATAGTGAGTGACAAGACAGAAACGAGTGATGTCACCCTGTTTGATGGTACTGAACATCATTCCATGGATTTCATTGACTGGAACGATTTGATCGATCTAGAAATCGAGGATACAACTAGTGTCAATTTGAGTGAGATGTTGGCACATGTGTTGTATGAAATAACCTGGTGGGGGTTCACAAGAGAGACTGTACGTCAGCAAGGAGAGGATTTGTTGAGGCAGTCTAATAGTGATAATATTGTGGAGTTCTCATTAAGTGCATTGGGTAGTTGATTTCCCGGGTGTTGTATACTATAATTAGGCATGGAGTATGACCCGAAATTAAGAAAACGCACAAGACAAACCAAACCTTACAACAGCAACACGTTTCTGAACAGTCGAGAGGCTCGAGGCATCCGCGTGCAATGTGAGATGCTTGAACCAGGTGTTCGGTTGTCTCGACTTGGTATTGAACACATGATAACATTTTTCGGTAGTGCGAGGTCAGGGCCTGGTAGTGAAGATTATAAAAATGCTTATAACATTGCACATAAGCTTGGGGAAGGGTTATCAGGACCGGATGTTGGTATCAACAGTGGTGGAGGACCAGGTATCATGGAGGCGGTCAACAGAGGTGCGAAGGATAGCGGTGCTAAGAGTATCGGGATGGGGATAAGCTTGCCATTTGAACAACGTAACAATGAGTATATATCAGAAGATTTAGAGTTTCAGTTCCATTATTTTTTTACCAGAAAATACTGGTGTGTCTATTTGAGCAAAGCGTTTGTTGTGATGCCCGGGGGAGTTGGAACCATGGATGAACTGTTTGAAATATTGACATTGATACAAACACGCAAGATACCTGGTAACAAACCAATCGTGTTGTTTAATTCTAGTTTTTGGAATGAGACTATCAATTTTAACCGCATGGTTGAACATGGTACTATCTCTGCTGCAGATTTAAACTTATTCAAGATCACTGATAATGTGGATGAAGCCGTTTCACATGTGATTGACAACATCGACTTAGTGCGCGTATAATATGGATCAAAAAATGACGATAGGTGTTCTCATGCTCGGGAGTGTCTTGATTGTTGGTGCTGTCTTAATGTATAATCGAATAGTGAGACTTGAAGAATTGGTTAGAGTGCAAGATGAAACAATACAATTACAAAACCGAGCCATATTGCTAAAAAATCTAGAAACACAGTTGCTGCATCAAAGGTATCATGTTCAATGAAATATTTAGATCCTAGACCTGATATATATAAAATTGTATTCCAAGCTGGTCGATGGACAAGCAAGAGCGAAAGGTATTACACCGCGTTCACTTCACAAGAAGCCATGATGGATTTTTATCACACATTTGTTGTGGGACATGTACATGCCAAAACAGTCAAAGTTTACAGGATTGAACGTTATGATAGATTTAGTGACACATGGGATAACCATATACAATCATGTTTAGATGACTTACCCAAACCAGTACTGACTAATGTGAAGGTTAAAGATAATCGCATAATATTTCATGAAATCTAACCAAGACATACACACATTAACTGCTATACAATCAGACATGTTGAGAGAATTACACAACAATCAAGAGAAGTTAATACACATAATAGACAAAAAAATAGATGAACAGACTTTTCACGCTATGAAGTACAAGGAGCGTGAGTGTTATGAAGCTTTATTGGAGTTGAGAGAGTTACGCAACACATTACAAGTGTTTTTACAAGTGACTAGACAATCTTAACTTTGCTCCCAGATGTTTTGATCTCAACATCTTGAGCTGGTACCCTCTCACTCTCATCACACTCCTTGCCACGATCTCTCACAATGTCATTTGATGCCACTAGATGCATGGCGGCGTTTTTGAACAAGTGACTATGACCATAATCAATCACATGGTCATCGTTGCTATCCGAAATTAATGTTACAGTCGCCCCACCCCAGCTTGGATGTGCAGTACCATGGGGGCTCACCGCATGACTACCGCCATTGATGTTACATTTGAAGGTTAACCCGGACAACAACTTGCTGAATATACGAGCAACCTCTGTCTCGTGTATCTCCACTGGTGCTGTTATGTGGTGGCAGCTCAACTCTCCCTCAACATGCAAACCTCCACCAATCACGACATTCTGACTAACACCCAGGTTGCTGTCTACCAGCACTTGCCCACGCTCTCGCTGCCGGATGCTTATTATGTCACTCACTATGTTCAATCGCTTACCACCATCAATATTAACTTCATTCTTACTACCTATACTCACCTGATCACCACCAACAGTCACCTGTGAACCACCAATTTCAACACGCCCCGCAGTTTTTATACTCACACCTCCAGCACCTACATGCACATTCCACCGGTTTGCTATATTCAATGTGTAGCTACCACCGGGCATATCATCTACATGAACAGGCTCGATAACAGGTGAGGGTGTTTGATTGACAAACACACCATGTTTGTGCACTCGGACATCGCTACGAAACATTTTACCTGTTGGGTCGGTTCTGATGCTAGGAAAATCATTCATCACCAGACCTATATTTTCAACTTTATGTTTGGCAATTGTTATGATCTCAGACCCACCCATACCCAACTCACTTTCTATTGGTGCCAGTTTCTCTGCAACACTCTTCACAAGTTGCTTGAATGTCTCTGTATTCTTCTGCGGAGTTTCAGTCCACACACCATCCATACTGCTGGTGCTCAGTCCAGTACCATTACAAGCTGGGCACCTCTCACCAAATATGAAGCCCGGGCCTTGTAATACCCATAACGGATCGATAGCTACCGCCTCATGGAGTTGTGCACTGGTGTACAATTTGGGTGACGCTCCCGTGGGATCGGTCATCATGTACTGTACCGGATTGGGTGGAGCTGGAGATGGTGGAAACTGTTGTCTGTATGGATTGAAATAACCTTGCAATCCAGGTGCACCCATCGTCGCTTTTGTGGCACCATTGCCCCCGGCTTTGGAAGTGTCTGTTTTGAGTTGTATTGATGGTAATAAAAATTGATTGAACGCACGTGTGTAATTTGTTTTGGGCAAACCGGTGAGGCTATCAACATCAACACACACCGGGCATGGAGCAGCAACCCCGGTTTTGGTTTGTGACAATTTCCCATTCTGGCCAGGTATACCATTGACACGCTGTATATCAAACAGCGCTTTCACTTGTGCAATCTCATGCATGGTTTCTCTCCAGTTAAGATGATGGTTAAAGTTCTGATAACCTACCTTATGATAATAATCACCCCGGACAATGTGATCTAGATCACGTTCAGTGTACCAATTACGGAAACCGTTGACAGTGTCATAATCATCCTCCTGTACCAATCTCTGATTGTTTACGGCTGCGAATTGTATGTTGGTTTGATTGTTGAACTCCAGGAATGATCCACTATAATGTGTCATCTTGAGAATCTCTCTGTTGTCAGTGTTTATGAATTCAAGTGAACCACCTTTTTGATTGATGACATATTTGTTCCTGTACGTCTCAGTGTTCGTATCAAACACACGCTCCTCATCCTTGCTTATGTTTTCATACGTGCCCGGGTAATCCATACCATGCTCCTCTTGGCTCTCGTATATACCTCTCCAATCCTCACTACCATGCATGGCAGCGAACACAACCGGGTGCAGAGGATCCCCATCTTGAAAAAACACCCACACATGTGCACCAACATTAGGTATACTGAAGCTACCTTTGGCGCAATTACTGTACGTGTTGGGTCTATAATTCCACGCGAATTTGTTGGGTCTGTTCACGCCGTTCAATCGCTCACCAACTGCTAGATCTTCAAATGGCCAGCTGCCTTCATCATCTGACGAGCTGTCTTCACTCATTGAATCAGGGTCATGCGTGTTTGTGAATGCGTCATGCACCCACAACTCATGCGACTCATACACCTTGCCAGGTTTTTCTCCTATGTGCTCGTCATTCAGTTTGTATTTTTTCTCTATGTCTGTCGTGTGTGTATCTGGCTTGAGAGTCTCATGTCGATTGCTATCTGACACAGTACCCAACTCATCATGTGCATTGTAACGTCCACTACCAACAGCTCCCACACTGGGCATGGCATTCTCCGCCCATGGTAGTATGGTTTTTAGCTCTGGTAATATCTTGTTCAGATCACTCTTGAGATTTATACCAGGGAAGGTGAAACTTTTGTCACTTATCTCGTTATACCAGTTCTGGTAAACATTTGCTTGTATGTGTGGTACATACACTTTGACTCGACCGCGGAAATCTGGGTCATTGTTCTGTACCACGATGCCCAGGTACATTCCTGTGTATTGTTTCATATGCTAAAATTTTCGTTGAACCATTGAGTGTAGTTGTTGCTCTGCAGCGGGTTCATGAACTGCTCCAACGCCATGGCAGTGGCCGCTTTGTACCCATTTGCATGATCTTTACCACGTGCCTGTCTCGTTATAGTTGCAGTCTCCATCTCATAATTACCGAACAATGAATCACCGGGTGTCACGGTGTGTATCAGTTGCATGCTGACCTCCACATTCACCACAGTTCCGATGTCGAACCGGTCACGTACAGATGATATTACTGATGATCGGATCCACAATGATATGTGCCTATTAGGTGTTGAGTATGTGTCATTTTCATCCCAGTTAGCATCTTGTTGTGCACCTAAAAAGTCAAAGAATTGTTGGCGAGCTTGTCTGGAGTTAAAAGCATACTCTCCGTTGGATATCACGGAAGAATTGTCAAGGTAACTGTCGGACATCTCACCATGCGACCAATGCGTGTGGTCATGTGGTTTGGATAGAGCCGCCTGTGTACCTGTACCGAGTTTCGATTTGAACATCTCAATTGTTGGTTGTATGTAACCTAACAGTTCAGCATGTGATACAGATTCAGCATTTGCGGACCATGCCGGACTTGGAGGAGATATGTATGAATCCATGAGCAGATCATGAGTTTGTTCTTTGTCTCGTGTCTTTGTTTGTATCTGATCTGATTGTATGTTCTCTTGTACTGATCTTTCGTTTATGTCTGCTTGTGCTGCCTGCGCGACTGCTGTATCTGTCGCTTGTGATGTCACTTGTGATTCTATTTCTGCTTGTTTAGTCTCAGCAGTCTTGTCATTGTTCTTCATGTCCCGTAGATCTTTAGCCGGGATGTTTTGAGCTGCAGATTGAGCAGCAACTGACATGGCACCGGTGACCTGGCTAGCCTGTTTTATGTATTGCTCACCACACTTATCAGTGCCTATACTCTGCTGTAGACCTGTGAACTCAGCCTTGCCAGGCAAACCAAAGTTTGGAACTTTGGGAATCATGGAACTCAATCTATTTGGTAAATTTTTAACTCCATTGATAGCTTGATTCACAGTGGAACCAACCTCTCCGGTGAGGTCGCTCACAGCACCAGAGATTCTATCGGTGAGTGCTGCTGGATTCAACGCACCTGTTAACTTGCTCACATTGCTGCTGATCAACCCGCTCACATTACCCATGGCAGCACTCAGACCCTGACCACTCGCGAGGCTCTTTATTTGCCCTAACGTTCCCCCTCGAGGCATGTTTAGACCTGGTGGCAACGCACCTTCTTCAAGTGTCGGAGGACTAGGGGGTCTGATGTTGTTACACGCCATTGTTGTATATAGTATTTATATAGCGTGTCTTGGTTTTACAGCTATTTGCTCAATTGTTCCACCTTGCGTGTCAACTCGTCAATTTGCGCTTGTTGTGACTTGGTCACTTCAATGAGTAACGCGGTGAGTTTTTCGTACTTGACCGCCTTGTATCCGGAGTCTCTAGTGGTGACAATTTCCGGGAGAACAGACTCGATCTCCTGTGCTAGTACTCCGATATCATGACCACTGAAACACACTTCATCATTTTCAATCCAGTCAAACTCATATCCATTTATTTTGGACAATTTGTCAATTGGATCGGATATTGGTGTGAGATTCTCTTTGAGTCGCTTGTCAGAAGACGCGAATGCCACAATGTCTCCGGTGGCATTGATTGTACCGGTGGTGGTGGAGGCGGCTATTCCAATTCCTAGGGAGCGGAACTGAACTCTGTTGTCGGTGTCTAGGTCCAGTGTGGTTTTGGTCGAAGTTGTGTCTTCGGAGCCTGTGCCAATGCCGGTGACATGTCCATTGGCGTCAACCGTGATTGATTTTACAAATGTACGGGCTGTAGCTGTAACGGTCGGGTTTGTGGCAGCTCCTGTCGAATCATGATTGATCGTGATCGCGTTTTTTGCATTAGTGATCGTTATATCAGTACCTGCTGTGAGTGTTGATGCCTCGGGTCCATCGGATCCACCTATCAACAATGCCCCGTCGGTGGTCATCACTTTTGTTAGTACTTTATCAGTACCACTGGCTTGTGTCACACAAACAGATTTGTCCGCTAGGCTGCTCACACCAGTGCCTCCATTTGACACTGCTAAATCAGTTCCTAATGACAAGCTGGTGGCGCTGATACTTTTCGCGGTCAAGGCTCCAGTTTCTCCGGCAACACTGAACATCACTGCTGGTGTGGTGGCGGAGTTTTTCATCGTGAAGTCCGTGCCTGATATTAGGTTGACTCCCTCACTGGTTCCGTCAATGACCAAACCACCGGCACCGCTGAGTGTCAACGCTCCAGAACTGGTTGTGAAATTGCTAGCTGCGTCTGAATCCAATGATATGCCAGTGGCATCAATCGTGACACCACCAGTGGTGTCAACATCCAAACTACCAGCGTTCATGTCAATTGCGGCTCCGGTGGTGGTAATGTCGATCTCTTGACCAGTGCCGTTGATGGTAACACCTGAACCACCGCTGAATGTCAACGCTCCAGAACTGGTTGTGAAATTGCTAGCTGCGTCTGAATCTAGCGATATGCCAGTGGCATCAATCGTGACACCACCAGTGGTGTCAACATCCAAACTACCAGCGTTCATGTCAATTGCGGCTCCGGTGGTGGTAATGTCGATCTCTTGACCAGTGCCGTCAATGACCAAACCACCGGCACCGCTGAATGTCAACGCTCCAGAACTGGTTGTGAAATTGCTAGCTGCGTCTGAATCTAGCGATATTCCTGTTGCATCAATCGTGACACCACCAGTGGTGTCAACATCCAAATTACCAGCGTTCATGTCAATTGCGCCATTGCCGGATGTTGTTATGTCAATCTCTTGACCATTGCCGTCAATGACCAAACCACCGGTACCGCTGAGTGTCAACGCTCCAGAACTGGTTGTGAAATTGCTAGCTGCGTCTGAATCTAGCGATATGCCAGTGGCATCAATCGTGACACCACCAGTGGTGTCAACATCCAAACTACCAGCGTTCATGTCAATTTTACCTCCGGTGGAGGTTATGTCAATCTCTTGACCAGTGCCGTTGATGGTAACACCTGAACCACCGCTGAATGTCAACTCACCAGTACTGGTTGTGAAATTGCTAGCTGCGTCTGAATCTAGCGATATTCCTGTTGCATCTACCGAAAAGCCATCAACTGCATCGACATCAACCGCACCTTTACTGTTCAGAGTGATCTTACCACGAGCACCAGCTGTGCCTCCAGCGCCCTGCTCACCAGAGGTCAATGTTACGTCACCACCTTTGCCGCCATTACCGCTGGTTTTCCTATCACCTCCGCTGCCGGCTGTTATCGAAATATCCGCACCAGCACCTCCACCGCCAGTTGTTGTTCTATCAAGAGCTGACCCACCAACTATTGTGATATCACCGCAAGCAGATCCGGAGGTACCAGGTATGTCTTTGGTGGACATGTCAATGCTCTTACCCGCCGCCTGACTGTGAATGTTCACACCGGTGGTTTTGGGTTGTATCTGCAACATGTTGGAATATACATATGGGCTCGTGGTGGTTCCACCACCGGATGTTTTGAAATACCATCTACTATCACCGTCGTTGCTTATCGCGAAGCGTTTCAGACCACTAGTGAAAGCTCGTAAATAATCTGTGTCCCCGGGATATTCGTTGTTGGCGGTCGGTGAGTCGAATTCATCTGTGTGTGTGTTCTCAAGATCGTTCACAGCAGTCCAATATGTGTCACGATCCACATCAATCACACCACCAAGGCTGCCCCATTTGTAACCAGGACCAAAACCCTCGAACGTGCTTTGTTCAGTGTTGTACCTTATGGTGCCCAACATGCGATTTGCATTCACTGTGTTTTCAGTACCATCACCGAGTAGCTTGGTCCCGGTCAAGCCAAAAGCACCACTGGTGGGTCGTTGAGAGGTGGTACCAACTGGCACTCTGACACCATCAGTACTCTCGATGTACAATTTGGTCCAGGGTGTCGATTGATTGATGCCGATGTTACCGGCGGACTCGATTCGCAATCTCTCGTTAGATGTGCTCTTGCTGTTGACCTTGGTGTGAAATATCAGATCACTGGCTTCGGAGGTGTTCAATGTTGCCATGTGGGCGGCACCAGTACTGTTATCGTACCAGAGTTCGAAACCTTCTCCATGATTATCGTTCTGACCGAACATTTGAAAGACAGGATCCGCGGAATTGTGTAGTGATGTTATTCTTAAAATGTTGTCTTCGTTTATAGTTGAGGCTTTGGACAGATGCAGATCTGCTGCTGGATTGTTTGTTCCGATTCCCACGTTACCAGGTCCAGATGCATTTCCATTCTCAATCACCAGTGCGGGGAACGTGTCATCGTAAAATTCCGCCACCGGATTGGTACCAGTTTGAGTCACCTTGAGCGCTGGACCGGTGCCTCGATTTATTATTTCCATGGCACTGGTCACATGTACCAGCGTGTCTATTCGATTGGTCACACCTTTGACCCACAGATCACCTTCTATCTGCGCGCTTCCAGCCACATGTAATGTTGTTTGTGGATCGCTTGTTCCGAGGCCAACTTTTCCGGTTGATGTGTTGACAAAGAACGCATGTGTCTTATCATGTGCGATATGATCACTAGTGAGCCCGTCCGTTGCTGATGCCGGGCTCACGTTAGACTCCACTCGAAAATCTGTGTCTGCTAGACCTTGATCGTTGATCACAACCTCTGAACCACCTCCATCAACATAAAAAGCATGAGTGTTTGTGTTGCTCTCGATCCGGAAATCGACATCATTACTGTCATCGTTGAACACCGTGTCGGTCGGACTTATCGCCAGCAACTCATGACCGGCTCCTTCGTTGTCACCTGTTCCAGCGATTAAAAATATATCTGTATCATCATTAGCTGGACCACGAATCTCCACAATCTCATTTTCAGTGTCAACATACAACATCTTGGTGCTGTTGTCACTCTCCACCCGGAAATCTGTGTCTGCTTGACCGGTGTCATTGACCACAACTTCTGAACCATTACCTTTGATGAGGAACGCATGTGTGTTGGTGTTACTCTCCACTCGGAAATTCACATCATTACTATCTTCATTAACGGTAATTGTGGTTGGTGACACTCTCAACAGATTCGCCCCCGGCGTGGAACTGTCACTGTTACCCTGGATATTAAATATGTCTGTATCATCACCACCCGCACCAGATATCAAAACACTGTCAGTTGATGCATCAACCCATAACATTTTGGCACATTTATTACTCTCCACTCGGAAATCTGTGTCACTCGCGCCATTCTCGTTAACAACCACCTCTGCGCCGTCACCGTACACTATGAATGCATTGTTAGTTGTGTTGCTCTCCACTCTGAAATCTAGATCGATCTGATCCTCATTGATCACCACCTCAGCTTGTGTGTCCGGTGTTTGGGTAGTATTGGTCTGACCACCTATGCTTAACATGTTTCTCAGTTGTGATGGACTGTCAGTGGCTTGCACCATAAAATTGAGCACACCGCCAAAGTTATTAGTCTCTATATCAGTTGCACGAGCGCTTAGAGCAGCATAAACCACTCTAGCACTAGTTGAGGATTTCTGGCCTTCAAATGTTATTGTACCCAGATCTACATCCGCTGATCCACCGGCATAATTCAGGTTTTTAAAATTTAGTAATGGTGGGGCGTCTAGCGCGTTGTTGGTGTTGCGTAACTCTAACAACGGACTAGTTTCAGTAGCGGTTGACTCGATTAACGCGACAGCTTTGTGACCACCGCTCACCTTCGCGTCGTTGGTCAAGTGTAAAAGAGTTGTACCTGTTGCACTAACATGATCATTTTTTATCTTGACCAATGATCGTGCTGAGGTGCTATTAGAATTGCTGTCCAAGTCCAGTATGGCACCTGTTGTCAGACCGTTAGCAACCACCGCGAACGCATCTCCGGTGGTGATTTCATGCGCGTCAATCTCCACCACTCTACCGGTGGTCTGTTCTGAATCGATTCGTAACGCGCGAGCAGCTGGGTTGGCTGTGGTGTCAAAATTGATGTCTAGTCCGATGCTGGCTTGTGTACCATCACGATCACCAGCCTGTTCAATCTTGACCAACGCTCCTGCGCTGTCCGTGGTGCTGGCATCATGTATATGCAATCCGGTTCCGGTGGTGCGGTTGTCCATGTGCATGTGCAACCCTTTACCAGTGTTGACCATGCTCGCATCAATCTCGGCAACCACTCCATCTCTCTGTTCTGAATCAATCTTGAACGCTCGCGCGTTTGGATTCACCGTGGTGTCAAAATTGATGTCTAATCCGATGCTGGCTTGTGTGCCGGTTCGATTACCATCCTGTTCAATCTTGACCAGGCTTCCTGCGCTGTCACTGTTGTGAGTGTCAACAATATGCACTCCTGTCCCGGTGGTTCGGCTGTCGAATCCAATTTCCAAACCAGTACCAGTGGTCATGTCTGATGCGCTCACGGTCATGGCCGTGCCAGTTGTGACACGTTGAGCGTCAACTTCGACTACTGTACCAGTTGTCTGCTCTGAATCTATCCTGAACGCACGTGCTCCGGTGCCAGCGGTCGTGTCAAAATTCAGATCCAATAGCACTGTTTGATTGCTGTCATGACCTCTGTCTCCAGTGCTTTCAAAATGTACTAACGATGTACTGGCATTGGAATTGCCAGTGTGTGTCATGTGTATCAGACTACCGGTTGTTAGTTTGTCTGCTGTGGTGTTGAGCACGTCCCCTGTGGTCAGATCATCAGCATGTACGTTGATCACATCAGCATTGATATTTTTGGCATTGATGTCAAGCAGTTGTTTGTCCGTGTCCTCGTTGTTGAGTTGCACCAGCGGTACATTGTACGCACCACTACCTGAATTGTTTGTCACCTCCAGTGTGGCAGCAGGTGTGTCTTCACTATCACCAATGCTGATTCTGTTGACCGATGTATCAACAAACAACATGTGTGTTTCATCGTCTGATTCGACTCGAAAATCTGTGTCACCTCTACCGTTTTCGTTTACTACAACTTCTGACCCGTCACCGTACACAATGAAAGCGCTTGCTGTGGTGGTACTCTCCACACGAAAATCTAGATCTATCGAGTCTTCATTGACCACCACTTCTGCCTGTGTGCCTACTCCTTGTGGTTCTGTAGTGTTTACTTGCCCTCCGATGCTCAACATGTTTCTCAACTGAGCCGGTCCCCCGTCAGTGGCTTGCACCATAAAATTGAGCACTCCACTCGCTTCATTTTGTTGAATGTCAGTGGCTCGGGCGCTGATGGCCGCGTACACGGTGTCTGCGTGATTGGAATCATCACCTTCAAATGTTATCGTGCCCAGATCCATGTCCTTCGCGGGATTATTGCTGGATCTCTTGAAATTTAACAATGCTGGTGTGTCATGTGCAGCGTTGCTGTTGCGTAACTCTAACAACGGGTTCTTGTCTGCTGCTGTTGATTCAAATCGTATCGATTCTTTGGATCCGCTGGCGATCGCATCATTCTTTATATGCAACAATCGCGCACCAGTGGCAGCTGTGTTGTCGTTCATGATTTTAACAAGATCACGATTTCCTGTGTCTCCAGAGTTACTATGTAGATTTGCTATCGTGCCGGTGATCAAATCGTCCACACCTGAGATATCCAGCGCTGTACCGGTCGTGATTTTATTGGCATCAATCTCAGCCACCACTCCGGTGGTCTGTTCTGAATCTATCCTGAACGCACGGGCGTTCGCATTGGATGTGGTGTTGAAATCAATATCTACACCGATACTAGCCGCTGAACCAGCGCGGTCTCCATATTGTTGAATCAACATTAGTGTGCCAGCATCGTCACTCGTGTGAGTGTCTTTCACATTCATCCCGGTGCCAGTTGTACGGCTGTCGAATCCAATCTCCAAACCAGTACCGGTGGTCATGTCTGATGCGCTCACGGTCATGGCCGTGCCAGTTGTGACACGTTGAGCGTCAACTTCGACTACTGTACCAGTTGTCTGTTCTGAATCGATTCGTAACGCGCGAGCAGCTGGGTTGGCTGTGGTGTCAAAATTGATGTCTAGTCCGATGCTGGCTTGTGTACCATCACGATCACCAGCCTGTTCAATCTTGACCAACGCTCCTGCGCTGTCCGTGGTGCTGGCATCATGTATATGCAATCCGGATCCGGTGGTGCGGCTGTCCATGTGCATGTGCAACCCTTTACCAGTTGTGAGCGGTGTCGCGTCAATCTCGACAACCGTACCATCACGCTGTTCACTATCTATATATAGCGCGCGAGAGTTTGGATTATTTGTTGTATCTAAATTTAAATTCAGAAGTGTGCTAGATTGATCTCCGGAGCGATCACCCGCTTGTTCAAATTTTATCAAATTGCCTCCATGATCTGATCCGTGGCTATCATATACATGTAAACCAGTACCAGTGGTTCGAGTGCCCATCAACAACTCAATCCCTTTACCGCCAGTCAAACCATCTGCATCAATCGCCAAAACACGACCTGTTGTTATTTCACTCGCGTCAACTTCTACAGCAGTACCGGTTGTTTGCTCTGTATCGATGCGTACTGTACGAGCAGCTGTACCATCAGTTGTGTCAAAATTCAAATCCAACAACACTGTAGAGTTTGTATCGTCACCACGATCTCCAGTGCTTTCAAGATGTACCAATGACACTTCAGATTTGTCACTACCAGTATGAGTCATGTGGATCAGACTACCGGTGGTGAGACTGTCTGCTGTGGCGTTGAACACGTCTCCTGTGGTCAAGCTGTCTGCTGTGACTGACACAACGTCAGCGCTAACTAAATCGTCTGCGCTCACACTGATCACATCAGCATCAATGTTCTTGGCATTTATATCCAACAATTGTTTGTCTGTGTCTTCGTTGTTAAGTTGCACCAACGGTACATCAAATGCTCCACTGACTGGATCGTTTGTCACTTCTAATGTGGCTTGTGGTGTGTCTTCACTATCACCTATGCTGATTCTGTTGACTGATGTGTCAACAAACAGCATATGATCTTCGTGGTCGGATTCTACTCGAAAATCTGTGTCTGCGTTTCCATCCTCATTAATCACCACCTCAGCTCCATCACCACTAACCACAAACGCGCCTGTGTTTGTCTCTGAACGCACCACAAAATCCACGTCTGTTTGATATTTGTTGAACGTCACATGATCTTGTGTGTGTATTGGTTTCACCCCACTCTCAACATGATCAACGTCACGTGATTGCATCTGTAACATGTCTATTCCACCAACTCTAAAATTTATCTCGCCCTGATCAGCTGGATATATGTCATGAATCTCCCCTACTGTATTCACATAATGTGCTGACAGATCAGAACCAAACAACATGTAAGTATCAACATCATCATTGTGATAGATGTAATCCTCCACACCCACTTGACCTCTCACATCGAGATCGAAACTTGGGCTCTCTCCTCGATTGGCATGTGGTTGGCCATGATCCATGCCAATACCAACTCTTCCGATCTCATCAACAACAAATTTTCTAGCGAACGGACTGGCGCTGGTGTACATCACCAGCGTGCCGCTGTCGTGTATCACGATGCCGCTTGTGTCATACAAATGCAGATCTGATCGATTCAAAAACCTTAAATGTGTGTTGTCAAATGTTACATATTGAGAGTCTTTGAACACCACATTCTGTTGATGTATCTCATCTCCACTGTAGTAATCATACGGTACATAAACATACGAACCTGAATCTAGAAAAATACCGTGTTTTCTGGCAGGCCAATCATAATAACTTGTTGGTTGGTATTGGTGCGACATATCTTAATTATTTATGCCGGACAGTGTCATGAAAGTAGATTATGCTGGTGGGAGCTGTGGGGGTGGGTCTGCTGGTGTATCATCTGGAACATCCGGTGGTGGTCCGAAATCCGGAGGTGCACCTGGATCTCCAGCTGGGGGTAATGCTCCACCCATATCACCACTCATCGCGCCCCCTTCCATCCCCGGTTCACCTTCACCGGGTGCGGTCATACTCTCACGCCAATTTGGTCCCATGCTCTCTAGCTGAGTGAGTTCCCATTGTAATTCTTTATCTTTCTTGAGGAACGCCCGGTTGGCAACTACGTCTCTATCCGTCCACCCTAAATATTTCTTCTGACAGTATGTGTTGGATATCAACTCGTTAGTGCTCATGTTAGCAAAATTCCCGCTTTTGACTTCGAATATTTGCTGCTCTCTTAATGCATGAAAACTGTTAGGTGCGTTGAATGTTATATGGAGATTATCCTCCCTTAGATTGTACTCATCCCACAATTCTTTCATTTTGAGCTGTGTTATAAACGTGTTTTTGAGACCCTCTGAGAATCGTTGGTGCAAGCGCATTACAAACTTCGCGAACTTCAATTCTTCTCTCAATATCTCTGTACCATCACTATAACTAGCCTCCGCTTCTAATCTGTTGCTAGGCACCTTGAGTGCTTTGTATAATTTCTTGACGAAATACATTAAATCGGTCAATTCTCCCAAATTCTGACCTCCCTGCAACTGTGTCACTTCAGTGCCATTGTTTCCTGCTCTTTTGGCGAACCAAAAACTATCAAGCATCGATTGTGGGTTGAATGCATTTACTTGCCCACCTTGATTGTTGTCAAATGTTTTACGATTCCAGTAATTGTGCATTAATTTCTTGAGATACGCTTCAGCTTTAGGTGGTGGCATGTTACCTACATCAACATTGAACACCAATTTTTCCGGTGCCCGGACAAGCCGGTAAACCACAATACTATCCTCTATCATGGTGAGTTGTCGATACGCTCTTCTAGCATTCTCAATAAATGGTAGTCTCATGGTCTTATCCTCATTCCAGATGCCACTGTTCACGTATGTTATCTGGTTTTTCTCAAATGGTATGTATTCATATTTTTCAACCTGTTGTGTCTTTGGATTTAATATAGGTTGTCTGAACAAATACCCCTTTATCAATGTGTTTTGCACGTTGTCATATATTGGATCTATCAGTTCAGTGGGTACTAACAATATACCTAAAATACCTTTCTCTGGATGTTCCTCATGGATGATATGTTCAAAATACACTTCTGAATCAACAAGTATGTTTCTAAAATACTCCCAACCCTTGTTCTCCAGATCGAAATATTTGGCAATCTTGTCAAACTCTTTTGTCAGTTCAGTTTTAGCCGCCTCAGTCAGATCTGTGTCTCGGAACTCAACAGTCGCGATCTTACCAGTGTCTTCATTCACGTTGATCACATCATCACATATCTCGTCAAGTGCATCTGCCACTTCTGCATATGCGGCCATTATTCGATAATCTCTCAAGCGTTTCTCTTTGTCCAGATCAACGTTTGCATACATGAACTGATGGTAGTTTTTGTCAATAGCTATAGCACCCACACCTTGGTCGTTACTCACGACCTGTTGTGATATACTATGTTTAGCGAGCGCTACATCTCGCTTGGTTCCAGTGTTATAGAAATGTTTGAATTTTGGGTTCAAATCTTGAACACCATCCATCACATACGATTGATTGTATGGTAATTTTGATGCAACATATTGCATGAAATTACGACCGAATGTTGATCCCTTGCCACTGTTCTGTTGATAACCTGCCATTGTACAATATTTATGCCAGTGACATCAGTTTATCAATAGCTCCTGATCGTTTCAGGAGTATCACCTGTAGTAACAGTGGAGTCAATTTGCAGCGGTGTTGTGAGTTCAGGTGTTAGAGATATCTCTCTTGAAATGGGTGTGTGTGACTCGCCCGTCATCATGGTGCCATCAGACATAGTGTGGAATGACCCAGCGTATATCTCACCATCAACGTAACCTACAGCATTTGAGTTGGTGTAATTTTTACGATCCACTGTAACATATGATATGTATCTAGGATTCTGTGTCTCTAGTACGAACATTTGTTTGTGTTTGTTGTTCTCGGTTACAATGGTTTGTGTGTCTATCAGCTTCACATCTTCGAACCCGGAATCAATAGTGAAATTATCTGTCTCGATATTTATCGAGTATATCAGCTTCTTAAATGTGTTGTATACTGCAGTCAATGTGGCTGTTGTTGTGGTGTTTGAGGAGTTATCAAATGTATATTTATGTGTGAATCCAAATCTCCGCGGATCATACAAATCGCTTTGATCTGGTAAATCATTTATATCAAAGCTTAGCGCCTCTAAACCGCTTGCTATTATTCGATCGTTCACCTGTATATCTCCACCATCACCCGGGTCGAATATCAATCGATTCACTCGGTGATCAGTACCATCTGTTGGTATATTTTTTGTGCTCAAATTAAAGTTTAACTCAAAACTACTCAACAATCGTCCTATTGTCCCAGAGATTGATTGTGTCACATGCACGTCTTGATCTCCTCTCGCATGCTGACCACCGGCTATTTCCACGGTATCCCACTCCCCCATTATCTGACTTCCGTCTCCAAACACCAATTCCACCGGGAGATCTGATATCAATTGATCCAGGCTACTCAAGCTATTACCCACGAGTGTATACATTTCAGGGCCTGCATCCGTGGCGGAAAGATCTACAGTCGTGCCATCATATCCATCTACCAACTGAAACACACCACGGTAACGTGAGTGTTTTGCTTGCTGTGGGGTTGGTATCCAGTATTGATTAGGTTCCAATTCAAAATCTAATGTCAACATCTCCTCCTCCCATTCATCTATTGGGGGTGTGTAAATCTTAACCGGATTAGTGTGATACATAAACACATTCTCTAGTGTCATCCCATTTGCATCTATCTCGAAATCACTTGTACATACACCATGCAGTGTGATATCATCATCATTCACTAGTTTGCAGGAGTATGTGACACTGTGTAAGTTGGTGAATTCATTGAAGCATATCAACGGACGATCAATTGATACGTATTGATACCCTATGAGATCACCTGTCAACACGAATTTACTTATATCGTTCCCAGGAGTGGGGAACGCTTGTTTGAACAGCATGGTGTTTAGATCAACATAATACAATCTAGGATATATCACACCAGTCTCATGTGTGTCAGTATGGCCAAACAACACTATATGTTTGTCAGTATCATAATATGGTCTGATCGTGGTCTCTATCACATTATCATCCTGTGTTGTCTTTGTCAGTATTATGGGGTGACCAGGGGGTAACATGCTGGCGGTTTTTGGATCGAAATTAATCTTCATGAAGAATATATGCTTCTCAGTCTCTATCATCTGCACATCACAATACATCTGCATTGATCTTATTTTGTTGTTTGCTAATTCATTCCGGAAGTTGTCATAATCACTGTTCTTGAACAGGCTGTAATCACGTATTAATGGGTCTATCAACTCAACAACACTCGCGATTCGTGCACTATTATATGATCTGAATAAACCTCGACCAATGGAAGCATGATTCTCTTGATATGATGTTAGTGGTGTGAATATATCCAATCCCTCTTCATCTGCATACTGTGTTTCGGATATTTGTAGAGTGTCTTGAAATAATGGTACGGTATTATCAACATTATACTCAAATTCCCCTCGAACGTCCGCGCAGTTGCTAGCAAAAGTCTCACCATCCAGGGTGCCTCTCAATATAATCTCCCCTTCCGGGTCGTCATTACCATAAGATGTGAACCCAACATCCGGATTGAATTCAGGGTAATGTTCATTGCAATATGTATCAAATGCCTCATTGTTATAATCCTGCGGTACTGTGTAATTCACAGTCACCACTCCACCAGACAACCTCAACTTCATATCTGATGTTATACTGGTGGTTGATCCTTTGGTTACAGTGACACGGTTTGTATTATTGTCGCTGTTCCACTGACCTACCAACTCACTTAACACAGGCCATCGACCACCAGTTATGATTATCTCGTGTCCTGACGCTACAACGTAATCCTCACCGAGGGTGGTTATTATCAGATTCTTGTCAGCCACAAGTTGTCTTAAAGTCGAAACACCATCACCAATCAATTGTATGTCAATTGGTCCTATCTCGGTAGATCTTATACCAACCGCCGGTAATGTCACCCCACCCGTTACTCTTATCACCACATCATCCCTAGGTACCATGGTCAAATCCCCGGTAGATGTATACTCATGCGTGTGTAGTAGTTGCTCCACACTGCTCAAACTGTTACCATATATTGTGTATGTGACGCCTCCTGGTTTGGTGGCGGTCAATCCTAATGTGGTTGTACTGTTATTAGAGGTGGTATATGTACCATCATATTTACTGTAACTAGCGGGTATTACATCATAATATCTAGAATACACATTACCCTCAGTGATCATATCCGTGGTCAACTCTATACTATTGCCTATCTCACCAGGTGTCAATGCCATTAAGCCTATACTAATATCTTTTGTCAACACGCTCTCAAAACCACCATGGAATTCATGAGATGTGGGTATGTACGTGGTGTCAACACCGATCACCACACCATCACCATCTAGTGTCGTTGATGTTGTCGCGATTACTGGTTGTATGTATGCTTGATTGTCAGTTATAGTGGTACCTGTGTATGTTACATTACCTGATGATCCGGGAAGTTGTTGAGCTAGCAATACAACCTCTCGATAATCGTCCGTGTATACATGTGTTGCATCTATAGACAAATCATTGTTGTCACTAGCACTAGTTATAGCATTGGTTAATGTTCGCGCCAATGGCTCTGTAGTAGAGTCACTTGTGACCCCATACTTGTATGTTGACGCGTCAATTCGTGTTACTTGATCCACTGACAATTGATGATCAGCGATGAATGTGACAGTTCTAGGTGTCTGGTTGTTGTCAGTTAATGTCAAGCTCAATCCGGAGGGTTGTATGACGTACCCACTCCCGGTAAGATCGATCTGTAAATCCTGTTCAGGTCTCACACCCCCACCGGTGAGTGTGCTCAGGTCTATTTTTTTGTCTGATGTGTTGTTATGATCGAGCACCATCTCACGTAGCGTTTGGATGCCGGTAGATTTCAAGCTCACGTTCTGATCCCGCCCGGTGTTGACGGTTTGTACTTCTATATATTTAGTTATTCCTTGCACATCCGGTATGTTACCTTTGTATGTAGCAGGTATTGAATCTGTTGTGTCCCTATCGTATATTAACAAGGATGTTTTGGCTGGTCCGGAGGTCTCATGAGTCTCGTAACCGGCGGATGTGAATTGAGCGAATGTGTTGCTGGTGACGCTGTTAGACACACGATCGCCAATGCTGGATATGTCTCCACCGGATATTATTTTCTCCAATGTTTGCGGGAGTGATATGTGCATCGCGTCCGGGCCTTCACCAGACAAACCATCAGAAAACACACCAAACACATAATTGTCCTGTATATCACACTGCAACGATCCGGGATTTTCAACACCACAAGTGTCATCTGTGAACAACCCACCATATGACTGTGTGTCGAATGTCGGATCTGGCCGGAAGCCGTGATATGTTATGGGAGTATTTGGTATCAATTCTGTACGTTGCGGATTTGGGCCGTCGTAAAATGAATTATATGGCTCCAGTGCCTTGAACAGTGTGCCATCACTTTTGCGATAATATTTCTGTCTCCGGATGTCCGGGAATGGAAGCATTCTAGGAGCTTGCTCTACTTTTGGATCTTGCCCACCGGTCCTACCCCCATCATAATATTCAAAATTTACCGTCCTGTCAGCCCATTGCTTCATTCTAGGGCGGAGCGTGTCACCACCATCTATTGTGATACATTCAGTGTTTGGTTCAATCTCATCATCATCTATAGCAGATGCGAGCGGCTCGCGGATCGGTGACACTCGCTTCATCAATGCATATTCGTTGCCAAACATATCTGAACTCCACTCCACTGGTGTCTCGTCAGTTACATTTAGATATTTCTGTCGCTCATCTACTTTAAATATATTATGTGCTTCTGATGGGAACACGTCCTCATTAGCCCATTCTTGATTTTTCTCTCCAGAGAAAAAACCTACTGGATCAATCCACCGGCTGACACCATACTTTGATGTTTGCTTTACCTCTTCGTCAGATCTATAACCGAAAAATTTAGGAGAAGTCCGTACATTCGTTATATCTCCGTGTAGACGATCATTACTACTGTCAGCTTTGAACCACGTCACGTCAACATTTTGTTCTATCGGTATATGTTTACTTCCTGCGAACACACTAGGACCATATCTAGATGGATCCGGGATCGGTCCTGTATAATCAGTGTCAGTATCCACTAACGTAGGATTGTACCCATAATATGTTAGTATTCCTATATTTTCCGGGAGGTTCAATGAACCTAGATTGTATTTTGATTTATATAATTTAACCTTGTTGTTTGTTATCGCTGGTGCTGATCGATTGAAAATATTACGCCATGGTGCTTTGGCTGTTACCATAGGTGTAACCTCACCTCCAGATAGAAACATTATGTCATTCCCCACTAAGCTTGGTATAAACTCAGCCAATTTTGTTAAATTTAAATTTTGTTGATCCTTAGTATAATTGTAAAAATTGCTATAATCTAACAGTGTTATGTCCGTTAAATCGGACTCACCATTACTAGCAGCAAGACTTATGCCTAGTTCAGATGATAACTCGAGTATCGGTACACAATCCATTAACAACTGCCTCACAGCAGCATCAACGTCTGTGAATATTTGTTGATCATATTCTATGGTGTTATCTCGTGGATCTACAGGTTCTACATCATATAGTTCTGTTATGGTGGTGACAACAGAATCAACCTTGTTGTTTGTCATTGCTCCCGGGCTCTTGAGACCTCCTTTCTGCACTCTTTGCTGTCTGGAGAGTTTTGGCACTGTCACATTTATTAATTGCTTCAATCCTTGCTTGGTACCGGTGGTGGATTTTAGGTTTTTTTGATTGCGGATCGATTGCCTCTCATCGGCATAAAATATTGACGTTTCTTTGAGTTTGCTCGCGAAAAAAGTTATCGCGGATTCAACATGCCGAGGGTTGTTGTAATCTAGATTTTGTAGAAATCGTTTTTGTTCATCTGTTGTGTAATTTACAGCTATATTTCTGAGTGCAGATTTATATTTGTTTATCACATATCTGGACTGGATCGCTTGCCGTTGTTTGGATTTCTGCTTCCAATTAAACAAATATTTACTATACTCCTTTGACATGTCTTGCCCGGGTTGTAGGTCCACATTCACGTTGTTGAGCCACTCGGTGTATGTCATCGGTATTTGAGAGTCAGTCGCCGATTCACTACTGTCACCATATAGCATGCTTGCTTTTGGTTCGAAATTCCGGGTTATGTTGAGATCTATTGACATTATTACATTTATTTAATCGTCACTATCACTTATGAACGTGTTGATCGAGTCAGTACCATCAAACAGTTGCAAGCCTTCTCGCAACGTCTTTTCAAACATGATATCCATCACACCACCATCATCCACCCAATCACCGAACGCGCTAGTGTTGTATGAAACAGTGGTCCTACCATATGGAGTTTGTTTGAATTGTGTGGAATCCGCTCCGGCCGACCAATCAATTGCGTTGTTTATATATATTTGTTCTTTATTACCGTCTGATATATATTCATTTACTGTGTAGTATTGCCACACATTTCCATCTACAGGAAAACTGAGACCCCATCCGTATCTGCTCATGTTATCATATGATCCAGAGTTGATATCCAGTTCATATGATGTAATACCATCAAATTGTGTTGAATAGTGTGGTATGCCTGTTACTTCAGTTATTGAAATTTTTCCGCTTATCTTGGGATCATTCGCGCTTTGATAGTATAAATGCTCTGGTATTGGTCCATGTATCGGATGATCGTCTGTTTTTATTATTATCTTACCGGATTCGATCGATTGATTGGATACAAAATTTTCAACAGGTTGTGCAGATGCTCCGGGGCTCGTGGTGATTATCACCGGGTGACCGGGAGAGTTTATTGTGAATGTATACACTCTGTTTCGGAACAGATGTATTGTTGGATTTGGATTGATGGGTGTACCTATCAATGATATTATCTCGGATCCATCATCTATAGTGAACATAGGGTGAGCGTATCTCATGGATGACATGTATTCAGGTGTGGTTGAGATTCGCATGTTCGGGTCGCTCACTATAAAATTATCTCCGGAAAATTCAATACCATAATCCCTACCATCCTCAAAACTAACAACCATGGGGGTCACTAAATTATACGCACCAGTATGCTCCTCCCGGAAAACTAGCTTCTGATCTACGCTAATTTTTAATTTATTTAGTAGCTTTACTATAACTGGTAGTGTGTTGTAATGTGCTAGTTGTTCCTCTGGTGACAACCCGCCATACACCTGTTTGATTCGATCTAAGTGTTGTGACCTTACCAGTCCATCCGGCCAGTGTCTCCAGTATTCTCCATGGTCCGTTCCAGGTTGAACACCCGCGGGTACACTCTGAATACTCTCGTAATACTCACCATCATTTAATACATAATCATTAGCACCGTATGTGTGGCTATCAATTGTGATTGTGATAGCATTATCCCTGGACGTTGGTATGTATCCACCGCCTCTCAACACTATCACCTCTCCGGAAGCGACCTGCTTTTGAAACAGCTGCTCCACTGTTAATGTACCACCTGGTGCTTGTACCGCTTTGATACTCTCACTCAAATTCCGGGTTGATATTATATGATAATTTTCATTCACATGCTCGCCAGTCATCCACTCCTTGATCAGTAACAGCTCTGCCCCTAAATTGGTACCAATTGTTTGTTGTTCCATATTACCCATCTTTTCAAAATCATGCTGGAAATTGGTTCTTGTGCCTCTGAGCTTAGTGAAATTGATGGATAACATATCCATCAATCTCCGGATTTCTGCAGGTTGGGAAGGTTGTTGTTGCATTAACCTATAATTCACCATTGATGCTAAACCGTGCAATGAGTCTATGGTACATGTGTCAATATCACTGTGATTTTGGATGTAATTGGCAATTCTCTCGTAAACTCTCTTGCCGATACTACTCACATCACTTGTATCTGTACCGAATATCGAATTCATCATCTCTGTATATAATTTTGTACTCTCCATCAGGTTACTCTGCTTCATGTACGATCTCAATGTCCCGGCGAAGTCTTTATTTTCATTAACCTTGACTATCTCATGTGTTCCATGGCGTGGTAACAACTCAAACTCATCACTCGCTCCAGTGACACTGATAAAACCGGTTGTCTCGTCAGTCTCGACAACTCTAGTATCAAATTTGTTTATCCAGTTGTATCCGGTCCAGTCTCCATTCGCACAGATTATCGATTCAAAACCGGTAGCTGATACAGGATTAGCACCATGAGCAGTGCGAAGCTTTACTTGCGGTTCAACAACTGTATCGTAATATCTATTATACGCGGAAAGCCTCTCAGCAGTGGTCCCAGTAAAGTTTGTGTTGTTGAAAAATACGAGCATTTGCTCTTCAGTCATGTAACTGGAGGGTGTTGAGTACAACATGAATGTGTCTTCATCGGCGAAATTATCACTGCTTATGGATGGTACCCAGTCAAACTCTTCGTACGGTATATCAGTACTTTCAATATTCACAAACGCACTCAAGACGAAAGTATCTGAATTCATGGCGTATATTCTCTTATCAGCATTATTCACCACAAGTACATTGTTGGCGGTATCCATACCCAGTCCCTCTATAGCAGATCTTCGATTGGCATTATCCCGACGATCATACAACTCTGCAGACAACGGGTGATACCTAGGATCATCATACGCTGACCCAACTGCAAGTGTGGTGTCAACATAGTCTTGTCTCACGTTGTATCTACTCACAAACCGACTGCCCCATGAGAACCAAATATTGTTATTATTGTCTGGAACTACATATGTAGGGTTGTTTATCATATCGAAGCTATCATCCGGTCTAGTATCGGCTATCACAATTTTTACAGTGTCCAACACACATTTTATCTGTGGGTAATTTTTATCTATCAACAACATTCGCTTTGGTGTATCTTTTGTGATGGTGATGCTCAATACATCTGTGTCTCTACCAGATAAACCGTCTGTATCCAGGATGATATCACCAGCGTTAGAAAACTGTCTCACATCAGTACCATTAGATATATTGATCTGGCTTCTAGTAGCCTCTCTTAGTTCTAATTGATGTTGTCCTCCATTCCAATATTTGTTTTTAAATACATATGTGTTTCCTTCGTATAATGTGAGCGGGGGGTTGTGCATGAAGCTAAAGTCGTCTTCTAATACAAGTGCAGTCTCTACATATTTTTGCTGCTTGTAATCGAACTCTTGATCATATATAAAACTATACTCTATAGTTTCGGAAACCGGTGGAGCCGGCAAGTTCATATCCTGATAAGTTGTGCCTCTCAATGAATCTACAACCAATCTCACGTTCAGTTGCTCATCAAACGACATAACAGTTCCGGATAATGGCTGATCAATGATATTACCGGAATGATCAAGCCCGGTTGATTCTGTAACTGCCCATACATGATCATGCACATCTATACACATAGATCCTGTAAAATATCGATCCTCTCCAAGGAATTCGAATTTACATAAACGCTCCCCGTTTGAGTTGTACCTTGCTATAAAGCTACATAATGGATTTGTGTACGTGACAACAATATCATCATTCCGGCAAGTCTCAACAACTCCAGGATTTAATATATTTTCACCATACTCCCCTGGCCGGCCAGTCACTTCATTTATTGAGTATGTTGAGTCATATTGCCAGTGCCCGGACGGATTGGTGGTTCTAGAGTTTGCTAGGAAATTATGTTCTGCTGGTACAGCCGCGGCGATGATGCTGTTTGTATTACCGTCAATCTTCACTGTTGAAATTGTGTCGTATAAAGTCACCCAATAATCATTGTTACTATCTAGACTGATACTGCTTGGTGTGTAACCATATGCATCAGGATCACCCGGGTAGTGTTTCTGTTGTTCTTCCGGTGGGAACAGATCATGTATATTGATTTCCGCACGGACATCCATGTTGCGTATGTATCTTATTATTTTGTCAGTATCCCCATCCACTGCATTAGCATTACCATCCACATCCACTGCCAGCCCATACATTCCACTGTTACCAGGTGTTCTTGTAATGATTGGTGGTGTGTATTTTTGTGTGGATCCACTTTCACCATAGCTATACTCACGATAATATACTGGCTTGATTTGTTGTATCGTGTCATTTGATGGGTTTGTTATATAGTAGTATAACACTTCTGTATTGAAATATAGTGGAGGGTCTACTAGTGTGTTCACGACCAGTTTGTATTTGTTATCCTTGTACACATCCCAATCTGCATCCAGATTCACAAATGACAGATATGACCCAGGTGTTTGAAATGATTCTGTAACATCAACAATATCCATGTTGATTGCATCTGTTGTTTTAAATTTTGAGGATGGTGAGATGTAACCGTAGTAACTAGCGCCCTTTTTAGTTTGCCATCTTCGTGCATGACCACCGGATTCGGGATCAGATTCATTATATATAAGATCTTTTGCCATTCCATTTGTAAGCGCGGCCTGTTGCTCTTCCACCAACTCACTAAACAGTATATTGACCGTTTTGACAGGTGTCTGCAATGGGGGGTAGTCTGCGACCCGGTTTAATTCGGTCAACAATATCACAACATATGAGTTGGATATATTCTCAGGATATATTGTACCCACATCCCATGTTTTAAAGTCTTCTGTCGATTGAAATGGCTGTGTTATCCTTGTAAATGTTGTGTCAGATCCACTCAAATACATGTTTACGAACCCTTGTGATGTCACTATATCTGTGTATGTGTTTTCCGCGGAGAAGGACTGTGAGGTCGCGCTCCATCGAGAGCTTAACGGTACCAGGTCATCAGTGGTTAACAGGTATCCTTCATCACCCTCCATTCTCACTGTGACCGCAAATGGAGAGTTTGCAAATTTCGAACCGGTGATTCCCATCTCGCTTATGCCATTGCTTGAAACATTCAATCTGGTTGGTAGATTAAATTTGACGCGTATTGGCATGCCCACTTTTTGTGTCTCATACATCTGAAAATAATTGCTTTTCAAAGATTCGTATTTTGACATGTCCTTGTCATTTGAAACTACTGAAAATTTACTGGTATCAAAAGACGCAAAGGCGATTAAGTCCTTATCCTCCACAATCTCTGCCATTTGATTTTCAGTTGGCCTGGCGTTTGAATTTGCAAACGCGGCTGTGGCACTTCCGGTGCTTCCGGTGGCTTTGGCACTGGTGAGACGGTTGGCCATGTCATCAAGGTAGTGTACTACTTTGGTGCCACTAGTACCGGCGAAAAATGCAGTTGAATCTAATGCGGATGCCCGGGTGAGATTGTTGTTCTCTACTTTGACATATATATAGTCATTGTTGTCTGTCTGTACCCTCTCTACCGGCTCAGTACTCTGTGGTGTCTCGACAAAACGCCACCCAGGCACAAGATGTGTGTCAGCATTTGACCAATATTGCTCCGGTGTTACTGGACGGGAACGACTTCCCTGTGCATATAAATTTAAATAGTAGCCCCCATCACCTGATACAGACGACCAGCTCTGCCAGCTATTAGTTCTATATAATGTCAGTGGTTCTGATGGCCGGCCTGCTAAACACACTTCAGGTTTTCCACCTATCTCATCAGCTATAGCCTCAGTATACCACATGAGACTATCAGGAACGTAATTTAACACCTTGATTGTCTGACTTAATTTGTTTTTGTATGTTTGTCCGTTCTGATCGGTGAATATATTTGATATTTTGTACTCTCCAGGGAATTGATATTGTTTGGTGACGGTTACACCCACTTGTGTTGTACCGTCCCCGAGATCCCATATTAAATTGTTGAGGCTTGGTCCTATATTTGTATTGTCAAGTGAGCTCAACACAGCTGTGAAAGTGAATGGTGTTGGCTCTAGTGTATAGCCGGTTAGTGTTCGAGTACACATATCAGCATCACCCAATCCGTTTTCTGACCGGAATGGTGATACCAGTTCGGTTAAACTAGTATATTTTATGTGTTCAAATGTGGCCATGTCATGCTACTACTTTAATTTTCTTGTATAAGTCGTAAGAGTCATGAAAATATGGATACTTATAGTATGGTAATTTTATGTTTTGTGTTGTTATTGTTATGTCCTGTGGGTACACAGGATTCCAGATACACATGCTAAGACCAGGTGTTCTCTGTCCAGTGTCGTTCCGGACCGTGGTCATTTCATCTACTCCGGAGATGTCTAACAGTTTTGTACTCAGATTTGTTGTGTTTATATCTTGGCCTAAACCTACATTTTCATTTTGAAAATAATCAATTATCGTCTTGGACACTTCCTCTACAATTGCATCATCGTCTCGGATTATACCAACTGATCTTTTGATTTCAAGTACTGTATTATCAATATAATCTACAGATTCAACCTCTCCGGAGCTTCTAGTGGATAAATTGACTGCTACATACACTGGATCCATCAACACTGGTTGATGTGATACCATCTTGACTCTATCCATAGTGTTGAGTATTATGTTCTTTTGCGAGTTACCAATGAAGCTTGCCATTGGCTCTATTGATGTGTTTTGCGCGATGTGTGGAACACAATATATATAGATATTATTGAATGTGTTGGTTGATGCTATGTCCAGGTGATTGTACATCACTCTACTCTCGACATTCGGATTGTTTATGCCTATATCTTCAACCATATACCGAAAGTGACCATCGAGGTATCTGTCATTATCAACCACCACACTCGAGGTGACTATCCTCCCATAATTCTTACTAACAAACGTGTTGTAATCACTCAGTGTCACCAGTCGATCCCGACTAGTGAAATACACGGGAGCTTTTTCTTTGATCTCCTGTGTTGACTCACGTTGTTGTGGTGGTGTGGAGCTACTATCATTTGTCATGTACAACGTTTCTAGATTGTCATGTGTTATATATTTTATGTTTTGTGGTCTTACATGCTCTTTGATCTTACTGAACGTATTGGTACCATACATGTTCAATCGATTTTCATCTAAAAAATTTGGACCAACAACACCCTTTTCACCATCAGATTGTATATAGTATAATTGTACAGTGTCCCCACGATTTAATCTTCTACCGGTTACCCCGTTTCCAAATTTAATTTCATACGAGAGGTCTTCATTTAAACGCTTCTCGAATACCGGATCGTTTGGACCGTGGAGAAAGAGTGAATTTGTCTCCTCATATTGTATGTATTGCTGTGTGTCTACATCCTTAACATATACGTCTACGTGGAAGTGATCGATATTTGTGCCCGGAGTGGATACTAATGTTATAGTCTCAAATGTACTACCAACTGATTCAATTGGATCTGATTCCACCCACTTACCTTGATATAGTAAATATGTTGACCCTATGAGGGCCAGTGGTTCGTCAAGTTGTGTGTTTTTTGTAAATGTTATATCCCTGTCAGTGGTGTAGGTTATACCATTGTTGTTGATGAACGAATATCTTGGTATTGTATAATTACCAGGTATTAAATCTTCTGTCGCGAAGGTTTGGAACGTCAATGTGCTAGTTTGGTATCCTAATGGCTTGTAATTTAACAGTTTCACTATTCTGTTTACATTTTCATATATAGTGGACTGTGTGAAGACACTCTCACTAGATGTCCGGTTCAGATAAAATAACAATACATGATAACTGTAAGCTATAACATCTATAAATGATGATAAATTACTCCCTTCGTATATTTGATCTGTGAATGTTGAGTTTTCATTTAGTCTCTCAATTATCAATGATTTTAAACTCTCTGCATCAAATGTAGTGTATGCAGTTTGTGGTAAGTTGTATTCTGTTATATCGTTTTCGCTCATATCATGTGTCTGTCAAAAAATCAAACCCGGGAGCGTTGAGAACCGCGGGTAACTCTCTAGATATATTTAATTGTGGGATGGTGATAGCCAACTTGATTTGATACTGATTGTTGTCAGCATCTGCAACTACCGACACATTTTTCAAGTTCACTCTAGGCTCCCATTTGCTTAGACCATTAAATATTGCCTCTCCAATCTCCTGAGCTCGGAACTCTGATACTGGTTCAAACAACCATTGTGATAAATTCAAACCAAATGTCGGGTTGAGTATCTTCTCACCAGGGGAGGTGTTGAATATATTCTTTATACTATTCATTATAGCACTCTCATCAACTGAATGTCGAATGTCTGTTTTTGTCACTTTACCATACAATGTCTTACTAATAGGAGTCTCGTCTTCAGTTACATCAAAATACACATCTTTATAAGACACTTCATTTCCAGCGGACTTGGACTTCACTTTATTTATTTGTGTTATGCTTATAGACATACATATTTATTTATACCAGGAACATGAATACGCCTGGAAATTTCAGTGGTTGCAATAAATAATTAAAATGATTAGCAAATTCGACACAATTTTTGAAAGTAATTTTTCACGATTTCAAGGTGGTGGTTTTCTCACTGGAGATGTTATACGGCTTAAAGATGGTTGGCAATCTGATGATTGGACTAAAGCCGCACCGGAGCAGATGGTGGCTAAACTCAAAGAGTTGGACGGTTCTGATCTGTTGTTACGTGTGAGTAGTGTGAAGACTGTTCGACCGGCTGTCAATTCTAGTGTTGATCAAGCAGCGGGAGTTGAGGATTTTTATATAGACATAACACAAGAGACCGCACCAGGTCGATACACAGGTGATTTTGTCACACTACCTCAACAGTTGATAATGTTTGATGGTGAGCAGGATAAGCTACCTAGAATTCCTGATTCGCTTAGACGAGAAGAGGATGTGGATATAAAACCTCGTGAGTTGACAGATGAAGATGTATCAACCGGTGAAGATGCCGACCCGGCCATGACTAACGCTGAGAAGCAAACTGGTAGTGATGACAAGGTCAATAAGCGAATGACTGATAAGGATATTAAGCAACAAGGTGCCACCGCCGCAGATTCATATACTGCTCAATACATCTCTTAATCACTCAAAGTCAACAGACAGGTGTAGCAGTTGATTTCCGGATCTGCGACAAAAGCTGCACGATATATATACTCTGATACCTTGATCATCTGCTCAGCTTTCAGATCATCCTCAATCTCATTACAATCATGTATGTAGTTAAACATTGATCTTAACAGCTCTGTATAATCACCGTTAAACACATGCTCGTTTTCGATCACCTTTTTCCTAGCCTTGATCGCAAGCCCACTGGAGATAATCTTATACAAACTCTCTACGAACACATCCTTAACTTTAATCAGATTATCAAATATTATGGTACCATCAATTACGTTCTTTTGTATCTCATTTATACATTTACGCAAGTCTGGATATGTGGTCTTTATGAATGGGAGCAATCGAGACCTTTCATCTTCACTGATATCAACACCCTCACATTCCAATATATAGTTCACCCGATCGTAACACATTTCTAATGGTGGTGTGAGATCGAAGGATTGACATCGACTTTGTAGTGGTGGTATTATGCGGTGATTATAATTTGCTGTTAATATGAATCTAGTGAGCTGTGAGTGTTCCTCCATTGTGTTTCTCAGAGCACGTTGGGCATCCAGGCTTAAGCCATCAGTTTCATCAAGTATTATACACTTCACATTACCATCAAAACTTTTTGTTCGAGCAAAATTCGTAACTTTGGTCCGGATTGTGTCAATGCCATTCTCATCACTGGCGTTTATGTACAAATATTGACAATTCAACACAGATTTACATAATATCTTGGCTAGACTGGTTTTCCCAATTCCGGCGCAGCCAGTGAACAGCAAGTTAGGTATCTCTTTGTCTTTTTGAAACTTTTCAAAGATACACCGGTTTGGTGCACTCAACACGATCGTGTCTAGCGTGTGTGGTCGATATTTTTCAACCCACAGGTTGTTGAAGTTCATTATACTTTAAACTGAAATGGTGGGCGTGTTATGTCAGATGAGCCGAACCCCTTGTCTCCACGCTCCGTTACAGACACATCATCTGTGAATGTGAATGTCGATTGATTCAGCTGATATACTACTAATTGTGCTATCCGGTCTCCTGCATTCACCTGATAATCATCAGTTGAACTGAAATTATACAATTTCACACCTAAATCCCCACGATATCCGTTGTCAATTACACCTAAATGTGGTTGTATGTTGTGCTTGAACCCTAATCCACTTCTAGGTTCTATCCTTAGCCAATAACCTGGGGTGATATCCGCTAGAGTCAATCCCACTGGTACAATCGAGCTACCAGATGCGGGTATTATCACATTTTCAACAGATACGAGATCGTAACCGGAATCACCTACACCTACCTCTTTGTTATTGGCTTGTGGGAGACAAGCAGCCGGGTGGGTTTTCTTGACTTTTATTTGTAAATTACCCATTTAACAACGTCTCACCGTCCTTCAACGGGCGGACTTTGGCTTCCACCGGCATTGAGTTATTTTGTAACCAACCCAACAGTTCATTCAACTTACTGGAGTGTATAACATATTCTCCATGTCCTTGTACTTTAATCGTTACCATACCTTATTATAACATGCCATTATATATTTTTCAACTATAATGTATAAATATATGTATGGTAGATGTCCCAGATCCGGATAATAATTCAAACGGTGTTAAAAGTTTGATTGAACAATTAAATCAAGGAGTGGAGTTGAGCAAACAGATTGACACACCAGAGTTCGAACTGGCTAAAGAGGACTTAGAGCAATTTGTGTTAAACAACACAGGTAGACTCATAAAAGATAGCATGGAGACAATTGATAGTATAAAGCAATATATAATAAGTGCCCCGGAACCAGAGGATGTTCACTCTCTAGCAGAATTATACAAGGCTAGCACGAGTGCTATCGATACACTCAATAAAATATTACTACAACAAAACAAAAGTGACACTCAAATAGCAGTGAAGACCATGGATATTCAAGCGAAAAAAGCTTTATTAGAGGATAAGGAAAACCGCAACAGTTTCACAAGGGAAGAGGTGATGATTCAGTTGATGAACTCTGGAAAGTTGATAGATGCAGAAGTGGCTGATACAGATGACACTGTCAAATAGATGTTAACTTTTTCCGGTTTGTCTGTTGTGTGTTGTATGTCGTGTATTTACCGTATCTAGAGGTGGGTACTGTCTCGGTATCATCACGCACATAAGATTTTATCTTATTTTTCAACAAATCAACTGCAACAGTAAAATTTTCCACCTTGCATAAGATTTGCTTGGGCTTACCGGCGGTCATCAGGTTATCTCTATTGCTGATCAGATCCAACACCTCATACAATCCTTTGAGATGTTGTTGTAGTACTAGTTGAATATGTTCTATGGAGCTGAACATACGTGTGGTATGTTGAAAATCACTCACAAAATTATTTCCATGGCTTTGAGTTGAAAAAGCTGGCATTGGACCGGTGATAACTTGATCTTGACTAGCATCTTCCATCATTTGACACACATTCTCCCGGAACACACTATTTGTATTTTTAGATAACTGTGTACCGAACGCGATTGATTCATCTCTCATACTATATCTAGCCACACTCGGAACGGTTGACGGTATCGAGTAACTGTTACCATATGCTGCCACTGCAGTGTCCCATACTGGCAGGGTGGATGTGTTCCATACATCTGTTAAATTCTTTAACTGTCCTACAGATTCACTGAAATTGACAAAATACTCATTATCATCACCTAACAATTGCTTCAACTCAGTTTTGACCACCTCATGTGATGTTCGGAACTTCTCGATCCACCACATTTTATGCCACACCCCCATCTCACTAATACCATATGCTGATTCAAACTCCAATGGAGATTTCTGTACTTCTAGTGGTTTTGATACATCTACCTTACGTGTCTCTGTTACACTCTCTGTCTTCCATTCACCAGTCGCTTGTGAGTCATTGTCATCAAAACCTCCGGTGGTTTCCCATGTTCGTATTCTTCGGTTGGCGGTAACATCAACTTTATCCCCACTCACTGTCACTTTATCATATTTGTTACCGCTAGGAGTTTTAATATGTAGTGTTGATGGTAATTGATCCCGGTAATTTTTATTTTCCATTTCATCTGTGGTGGTATATTGCTTAACCACCCCATCAGTATTATCTTTCAGTTGTAATGACTTATTGTTTAAATCTTTGAACATGTTTATCTTACTTGTCACGGGATCGCTATGTGCATTTGTGTGCCAATACATACTATTTGTAGCGCATTCATTTGTAAATGTGATTAATATATCAACATAATCAGTCATGTGTAATTGAAAATCAGATGATGTTATTATGTTAGAATCTACGTAAAATGGATCTATTTTTTGTGTTGCCATGTTGTTATTTGTTTAGCTGTTCGGTGTTTTTATAAAATATATCTGTAGTATTGAAGTTATTGGACCGGAAGAGAAACGGTTTGACACCAATTATCGAGTTTGTGTAACCAGTCGCGGTTATTGTGTGTGTTACTCTGGTCGTGAAATATTGTCCTAACAACTTGTTGTCATATTTATTATCAACATACATGTTGTCTCGGTCCAAAGCGAACCACACGCCAGATCTACGGGAACTTGCACCAGTGGAGGTAAATTGTATGCTGTTGCCAAGTAGGAATGCTGCTAGTAATTTTTTATTACGACCTTGAGCTAGGTTTAGCTGTGAGTTCGGTGTCCAACTAGATTTCACAGATATATTGAAATTCTCTTCCCTGGATTTGTCGGATATCCATGCAGTGACTCCATGACCACTCTCACCACCGTACGTCTTGTTCACGAACATACTTTGGAATTCCTGTTGTACATTTTGTATGTTACCATCAGTTATGTTTATGTTGAATGTCTTGGATCTCTCAGAGTATGAATGCACCACCACACTGTTTAGTATCTCCTGACAGTCAACACCATTCATTTCTGAAAAAACATAATCATCAACAATTGATATGTCTGGATAGTGGTAATTTATCATGGCATTTGACTTGTCCCGACCAAATGTTTTCCGGGGTGGTGGTATGATAGTATCGGTGGATTCCGATTCAGATTCAGCTGCTAACAAGAAGAATTCTGATTGATATGGACCTGGACCTTTGTTGGAGTTAGATCGCTCAAAGTATTCTTGTATTGGTAGCAACTCCCACCTATCGGTGTATCGTTGCAATTTTAACACACATGGTTGAAATTGACTATTACTGGAGCTAACATGCCGGTTCAACACATAGTTTATATCATCGATAGCTTTATACTCTGCTGGTGATGTATATAGCATTTCATTCTCTCCAAATTCCCATTGTCGTGAAAATAGATTGGATACATCAGTTTTGAGCAATGCACTTGATAATAAATCTTGTATTATTTCTCCAGTGTTTTTAGAACGGTTCGTGTCACCAGTTTGGGTCACACTTTGGTTATATTGTAACTGGTCTCCGAGTTGGTCTACGTTTTTCGCGGTGCTGTAATATGTATTTTTTTCTCTTAATATCTGTGCACGGTAATCATGAAAATATATCTTTTGCTTCTTGTCTTTAGAGCCGGAATCGGATATCACATCTTCTACTGCATATATTGAGAATAAAAATTTCATTGTATGTACAACACTATTAACGTCACTAGTGGGTGCATCACTCTCTGTAGTGTCTATATGTGGTTCCATACGTATATACAGAAAATCTCTCGCGTCACCTCTTATGGTGTATGGTGATATGTCAACTTTCCCACCCTGTATGGTATCATTAACGTGTTGACTTGTAACGCGTTCCATTATGTCATGTGGATTGGTGAATGTCATGTTACCGGTGTGGAACCAGTCGAGTATATCATCAACTATAACGAGTTCATCAATAGCACCCTTACGTATCTTGACCCCCTCACCATCCGGATTGAGCAAGTACGCACCAAACTTGAACCGCCGGTGGTCAAATTGTTCAATACAATTCGGATTGTCCTCATCCAACCTCAAAACCTTGATTACATTCTCAAAAAACTTGATCGTGGGTGTCATTAGATTTTTTGCTTGATCTCATCAATTATTATCCGTATAACTTCCGGTTTTGGTATCATTAATTTAGTACCTCCATTGATCTCACTAAATGTATCGTCAATTTGATTCATTGCTGCGATAATCCACCATAAATCAATTCGTTTATAGTTTGTGTATGAGATGTTGGTCCATGTTTCACCCTGTTTGGTGTAATATGTGAAATATGCACCTGGTGTCACACGTTCAGGGAAATTCACAGTGTTGAGTATGTTATAATAGAAATGTTTGGCGCCATGTTGCTTATATACATCAAATACACGCTCGAGTTTAAATTCATCTTGCGCGTTGAGATTTAACAATGTTTGCACCTCAAATTTATTATATGATGTCGGTTCTTGTGTCATGTTGATCCAGTTCGTATCTTATCATTCATAGATTCTTTTAACATCTGATATTTAGAGTTTTGAGTCTCACTAAACAACTCTGTAACAGTGATTGACACTTGATATGCGTCCGGGATGACGGTCAAGATCTTTTTCTTATCTAATAACCAGTTAGTTTCACTTGGTGATCCAACTCTAGATGATGATGAGTCTAAAAACATTATGGGAATCTCCATCTCTCTACGCGCTCCTAAAAAATCTACTCGCATGTCTGTTATACTGGAGTACTTACTGTACCACACACCAGGTATATATGACTCGTATATACATGGCGGATCGATAAGATCCCTATTCACACGATTGGGTGTGTTTTGATATGCTAATAGAAAAAGATACTGCCAGTTTTTAATTATCTCAACATAGCTTTTTGTGTTTAACAGTGGGAATGTCACAGTGTATGACTTTTCCCGTCCGGTGAAACTGAATGCTTTGGGTTTTTCTATCAATCTACCAGGTGATAACAATCGATTGGTGTTTAATCCTTGTATGAGCTCATTTCCTCCTTCTGCTAGTTTGGCCATTGCCGTTGTCCATGCTCCTTGACCAGTCATCGCGGATTCTCCGAACGTACCGGTGGTGGAAGAGTATGTATCTTCCATATATGGTAGTGAGTATTTAAATCCAGTGGGCATAACTGTGTATAGTAGTTGATACGGGTTCATAGGATCAGCAAAAGTTGATTCCTGTTGAGCTTGGGTGCTCTCTATAGTCGAGTTTAACAGTGTTGATATCTCTTTGGCTTTCTTATCAAAACTGAAACCATCACCAGATATTTCATCCATCACACCCTTCAACTTCTCAACTCCGTCAGCCCCACTACCTACAGCAGCTTGAACATTGTTAGCAATTTGATTCAACATGGGGTTAGATAATATTTGTAACTCCTTTAAGTTCAAGACCGGTACTTCGCGGCGAGATGATATCGGGGATTCTGTCCAGTGATGTTCATCTCTAACGTTTATATGTGTGCTAGGTCCGTTTTGAGTGCTAGCGAATATGTCTTCCGGAGAGCTTCCGGCGGATGTTATAGGGGATAGTCTAGGAGCAGGTCCATATCCGGATTGGCGCTTCAAATCACTAGCAGCTCCAGTATATCCACCAAATACTGATCGTTTAGGTGGTAGCATTTTCCAATAAAACCGGACATTTGGTGGTATTACACCTTTCCAGTTCTCGTCTAGATTAAAATTGTTTGATATGTCGAATTTTATCATTATGTTCTGGTCAGAATGTTGTTTATGTAATATGGTTTGTTATCTGAAGTGATTAAGGAGTAGACATCGACGATCTCATCACTACCCATGGTGTATGTTCTTGTCACTACATGTTCTTGTGCATTCACATCACATAATATATCCCCTCGATTGATTTGATCGCTATGTATGTATCGGTCTTTCTTTTTTTCATACACCAGCTGCTTGCCTGTGCAGATAAACACTTCCATATCTTGTATTTGTAAACAAGTGAACTTTTTAGCACTAGATTTCCTGGTGCTAGCGACTAATGACCATGTGTTGTTCACCCGATTTTTTGACATTATCATCAAATCATCACATATATTGAATCCGGCGATATATTCACCTATAGTTATTTCTGAAGTTATACCACTTTTCATAACACTGACTATACATCCACTCTGTACCATATATATTATTTATCTATAGTGACAGTCTTCCAATGGCTTTGTTGCGATGTGAGATTATATCAGAATCTCTTGTCACATTTGTTACGTTTGTACTGTTTCCCCCGTTGTTAACAACGGTATTACCCTGTTTGTCCACCAATCCATGTTCCTTTAGTGTGACAAGTGTTTTTTGTTGTGTGTCAGCTGTCTCAGACATTATCTCAACCATTTTGTCCAATTTCTTACCCATCGCATCATTTACTTTTGATTGATTATCTATCGTTTGATTGTTCGTTGTGGACTCAATTGATTGCTTATACACCTTACGTGGATCTTCTAATCCATTCATTATGTTTATATCGAAACTCTTCCATTGATCTACAGACGACGTCGTGTCTTGAGGTTTCAACACAGTAGGTGTATTGTCTTGGAGTTTCACCGGGGGAGGTGATTTGACCTTAGGTATTCGCTGTATACTGTCTAATAGTAGCTTATTTTCCTCCAAGGTCCTCCACCGCCTAGGGGCTATAGGTGTTGCTGACACTTTATTAATCTCAACTGTGGTTTTTTCTTCTACCTGTACAGGCTGTGCTGTTGTCTTGTTGATGTCATCACGTGACATTGGAGCCACTCTATTGACTTGTGTTGTTGTCTTGTTGATGTTGTCACGCTCATACTTGTCCACGAGCTCCATCAACTCTTTACCTTGCTTTTCATACTCACTGTCTTGTATAATCTTAACCTTCTCGTAGTGTGCCGCTAGTGCTTTGTATATTTTCTTGCTTGTGGCTGTATTAGAATCTGACAGTTTATCTAGAGCTAATCTGATGAGGTGCGAAGATTCTATTGACATGGGATCGTTTCCGAACTTTTTCTTTATCACCTCATTTATCCGAGCATCCACTAGAGCGGTACGACCTTTATCCCCATCTAGTTCCGCCCATTTTAATCTCGAGGCGATGTACTCAGCGTCCTTGTTACCAAATATCTCTCCAGACACATCAGATCTTACCTTGCTCATCTCTTCCCGGACTGCGGCCTTATTTCTACGAGATTTCGCCTGATCACTTGTCTCAAGCTTCATACTATCTGGTAATATCGTGTTGAATTTATCTCTCATGTAGTCTAACGCCACGTCCATATCCAACATCTTGTCGAGAAATGTGAACACCGGATCCATCTTCCCGGCTATCCATTTTGATGGGTCACTCACCCAATCCGGCAGGTGTCCTTTTATGTCCATGTTACTCCACATGTCATCTAACCACTTCCATGCAGATGTAATCTTACCGGAGATATACTCACCAACATTAGTCACACCTGTGGACATCTTGTCCCAACCGGTTTTAATTGATAGTTCTAAATCTGGAAACATGTCACTAACCCAGGACCACACTCCAGATATCTTGTCCCACAACCAGTCACCAACATTATTCACACCAGTGGCTACTTGATCCCAATGAAGCTTTATTGTTGTTTTCGGATCTGACCACATAGCGGTAACCCAGGACCACACTCCAGATATCTTGTCCCACAACCAGTCACCAACATTAGTCACACCAGCAGAGACTGTATTCCAACCAGTTTTAATTGCTAGTTTCATGCCATCAAACGTGTCCTTCATCCATCTCCACACACCATCCACACCGGTCCACAACCAGTCACCAACATTAGTCACACCAGCAGAGACTGCATTCCAACCGGATTTGATCGACGTTAACATGCCATCAAACGTGTCCTTCATCCACTTCCACACACCACCCACACCGGTCCACAACCAGTCACCAACATTAGTCACACCGGTGGCAATTTGATTCCAACCGGATTTGATCGACGTTAACATGCCATCAAACGTGTCCTTCATCCACTTCCACACACCACCCACACCGGTCCACAACCAGTCACCAACATTAGTCACACCGGTGGCAATTTGATTCCAACC
>Ga0228621_1000003_pt1 | contig 57391 bp, 78 predicted proteins | sample 25DmetaG_FD_190062 | JGI IMG/M metagenome (GOLD analysis project Ga0228621, IMG submission 190062) | Seawater microbial communities from Monterey Bay, California, United States - 25D | ecosystem: Environmental > Aquatic > Marine > Coastal | place: USA: California | collected 2016-11-06
TGCACACTACGTTCCCGTGGTAAAGATGGTTTATCTCATGGTACATATACTGTATGTGCGCGCGATGGGTTAAGTATAGGTACAACTCAAATATCTAGAGCTGTAGTAGTAGGTTACGGTGGTGCAGTCAATGTATATAACAACATTCAACAATAATAATTATGGAACAATATTTTAACAGTAATTACGAGCTAGTGCATAGTTTAGCAAGTAAATTTATCATCGGTGTAACTTATATTAAGAACGGCTTACCGGTATTTACATATGTAACATTAAACAAATCTATAATCGGTGACGATATTACTAAAAAAATAAATCATTCTGGTACAGATTTATATTATATTTTTTACGATTTATTAAATAAAAAATGGTTTAAATATAGTATAGATGATGAATTATCTTACACTTATTATAATTGTGAGCTAGCTAATGCGGAAAATCCGTCTAGGTTATATTTTATAGATGATGAAGAATTAATTAACAAAGTTAATACTGAGACTCAAAAACTTGTTGATGATCAGCTTGAACAAAAAAATAAACTTAAAGCAGATATTAAAAAATATACTACAAAATATAGTATAAAATTATTTAATATATATTACCAATTACTATTATCTAAAACATTAACATATAATGAAGCTTTATTCTCAATTGCATTTAACATTACCTTTGATGAATATAAAAATGATAAAATTAATGATATTCAATATTTCAAAGATACTTTTAAAAATGTTATAAATATTTTTAAAGATCAAGCAATTGATAATATTAATAAAGAGATAAGAGAAGGTGGAGTAGCGCCTGATGAAGATGCTGAAATGGAAGTTATAAAAACTATGATATCAGATGCAGTTAAAGCAAGTATAATCTCAATAGATAATAAAAATGAACCGTGGGAAATTTTAGAAGATTTTCCCACTATTTTATTACCAATTCCAGGATTTATTGAAGATGCAAATGGTGAAGATTCGTTTACTAAAAGTAAGAATAAAATAAAAGAGTTGTAGTATAACTACTTGATAAATTAGGGTTTATTATTTAAATAACCTCTTTTAAAATAATGCAACTAAATAAAAATAAAGATCCTCGTTTCGAAGAAGCTAAAAAATTAGAGTACCTTGGAACTACATTAAATTTTCAAACTATTTTTTTATGCAATTTAAATTGCTTTTTTTGTAGAGGTTCAATAAAAAATATTAATGAATTATCGAAAACAAAAACAATGTCTCAAGAAGATTTTGTTTTTCTTGTCAATAGAGCTACTGATTATGGTATAAACCATATACAAATTACACCTGCAGTTGGTGAACCGTTTATAGATAAAGGTATTATAGAAAAAATATTATTTTTAGAAAATAATGATAAAATTAAATATTATATGATATCTTCAAACTTAACACAGTTAAAGGATGAGCATCTAGATATCATCAAAAAATGTAAAAAATTATATTTAAATGTTTCGGTATATGGTTATGATAAACAAAGTTATATTGAAAACACAAATAGAGATCGATATGATATATTTTTAGATAGACTTAATAAAGTCGGGGATATATTCACAAAAAAAGAAACTAAAAGTTTATTAGACTTAAATATACGTTGCAATAAATGTTTTGATGCAGAATTCCCAAAAACACCGTTATATTATATTATACATAAATTGTTAAAGAGTAATAATATCAGTATTAATACTGGTGAGGTATATAATACTAACAGAGCTGATAATTTGGAAGGGTTTGAATATATTGAAAGAGAAAAAACCGGGCTATGTCCTATGGGGCCAGGTGATGGTGGTGGTGTATTACCGAACGGTGATTTTCTTTTTTGCGCATTTAATGATTTAGAAAGAAAAGGAATTGTTGGTAACTTATTTAAACAGACGTTAGAAGAAATATATTCAAGTCCTCCGTGGTTAGAAGTAGTAAATAACCAAAAAAATAATATATATAAAGGTATATGTGCTAAATGTACTGAATCCTGGTAGAATCAAATGAACGTAAAAAGTATTAATGAGTTAGATAAAAATAAGTTAACGGTTGTATGTACGTCTAATCAAAAATATATTCAATATGTAAAACCTTTTTTAAATTCTATTAATAAAAATTGTAATAATTTAAACGTGGTATTGAGACTAGTTAACTGCGATGATTTTCCATATGAATATATAAATTTTGATTTATTAAAAATATATGAAAATAAAGAGTTTAAAGATGAAATTATTGTAAACTACGAAGATTCAAAGACATTAAACTACAGTGAGTTGCAAGAAAAGGTAAAAAAAAGTAAATTCGGTAATACAATTTTTAAACGGTGTGAAGGAGTTTATTGTAGTAATATAAAATTTAATACTATCAATAAATTATTAATAAATGATTTTAAATATATTTTATATTTAGATGTAGATACCATAGTAAATAAAAACTTTAATTCTATTATAGATGATACTAAGGATTTTGATTTAGGTATGTTTATTGATAAAAATGATATTAATTGTTTTACAACAAAACACGGAGAAAAATATATGGGTTGGAATGCTGGCTTTATGTATATAAACAATACAGAAATATCTAAAAATTTTTATAATATTCTTGAAGAAAGAGTGAATGCTGATATTTTTGATATTGAAGCAGATGAAGTAGAATTTCAAAAATTGTTATCTGAAATTGATATTAATATCTTTTATGTAGATAAAAAATACAAAGATAACGGACCTGTTTATGATGTTAACAGTTATATGTGGAGTGGACAGTCTGATGAAAAAATAATAAATAACATGTATAGACAAGAACTTACAAAATATAATGAAGCTTGAAGAGAATTATTTACCTGAACAACAACGTAATGAAATCTATAACTGGATCCATAATAATGAATACCTTGATGATGATTATAACGGTAAGAGATGTTTTGCTGTAACATTTAAAAAAGAAGATTTACCTGATTTTTTGAAATTTGCAATTAAAGGTAATTTTAACGTGTATAATTTTATTGGATTTTATACATTTGAAAATGGTTATATTGAACCGCATGTTGATGGTGATTTAGTAGAAAGAATTAAAGAAGAGCAACCTGATTTTATGATATTTCTACCGGAAACAGAAGTATATTATGTTGATATATGCCCTGAAATGACCGGTGGTGAAATTGTAGTTGATGATGTTGAGTTTAAACCATTAACAAATAGTTCTATAATATTACCTGCAGGTGCTGAACATAGTGTAAACTCAGTAAAATATCAAAAAAATCTAAGAACTACATTAGTATGTGAAAAATATTTTATACTCAGTAAATATTTAAAAAGATTAGAATCACCGTGGTATCATAAAGGTTAGTTACTATAATAATATATGAGCAATATTGCTATTATTGGAGGTGCAGGTTTTATAGGTACATTTACAAAAAAAGAATTACAATCTCATGGTTATGATGTAACAGTTATAGACATTAAAGAAAATTCTGATATAACAGTCGATGTAATAGATTATATTAGGGTTAAAAAAGCATTGAGTTTAAAAAAGTTTGATGCAGTATACATGTTTGCTGCGATATCTGATAGTAAAGAAAATCATATAGATATAAAGAAAGCTGTTAATACCAATATAATGTCTTTAACAAATACGTTGGATGCTATGTATGAATTAGGTATACCGCGGATTATATTTTCATCTACAGTTTGGGTATATAGTGTATGCAATGTTACAGAAGTTAACGAAGATACAAACTTATCTATTTCTAACAGTGATCACATATATACAACGTGTAAGCTCACATGCGAAGCTATAATTAGAAACTACCAAAATGTAAGAGGTATAGATTTTACCATTTTAAGATACGGCATTGCATATGGTCCAGGTTGTCATCCTGATACAGTTTTATCAAAATTTATATCGAATGCAATATCAGGTAAACCTTTGGTTGTTACCGGTAACGGTAATATATATCGAAATTTTCTTTATGTTACAGATCATGCGAGAGGTAATAGATTAGCATTATCTGAAAAAGCAAAAAATCAAATAATTAATTTAGAAGGTGCTCAATCAATATCTATTAAAAATGTTGCGGAAAGAGTTCAAGAGCTTCATGGAAAAGAAGTTAAAATTATATACACAGATGAAAGATTAGGTGATTATAAAGGTAAGATAGTTGATAATTCAAAAGCTAAAAAACTATTAAACTGGGAACCAACAGTTAATTTTCTTGAAGGTAGCAAAGTTTTATATAATTATATACATGGTTAATCTTATTATAGCCCCGCATGCGGATGATGAACTACTCGGGGTAGGTGGAACGGCTCATAAGTATATCAATACAGGTAATGAAGTACATGTAATAATATGCGGTGTAAGGAAAAATGACGATGTCATTCAAATAGAGAAAGCTACAAAAGATTTTACATCTGTTCATATTTTACCATTTCAAGACGAATCGTACAATATTATAAAAAATAAATTGTTAAAAAGTGTTGAAAAAATATATAATAATTTAAAACCGAATATAGTTTTTATACCTAATAAAGATGATTTCAATATGGATCATAAAGCCGTTTATGAAGTATGTGAAGTTGTTTTAAGAAGATATCAAGAACATTCACCTGATAAGATTGTAATGTATGAAATTCCATCTTCTACCACACAGTCATTTAACAACAACTTTAAATGTAACTATTATGAAGAACTTTCATTAACTGATATAAATTTTAAAATAAAACGTTTTTATGAATATAAGAACGAAGTTAGAAAGTTTCCTAACCCGAGATCAGAAGATGGAATTATGGTATATGCGATGTTTAGAGGTATGGAATGCAATACAATATATGCTGAAGGTTTTAATTTAATATATCAAAAATCATGAAAAAAATAATTAGATTAAATGATAATCTTAAATTATTACACCCTGGAGCTGGAGATGGTATAACAGATGATACCTTTTACCATTATATAAAAGCATATAATTGGACTGGTACACTTATAGAACCATTACCTAATTTATATACTACTTTATATGGTTTATATAATAATAGTTCAATTGAAACAATAAACGCGGGAATAGGTTTTAATAAAAAAAATAATAAAAAAATATTTTGGTGTGATCACATGTTAAATGAAACAAATTTATTGAATATATACGAAACACGTAAACAAGCAGTTGATGAAATTTATAAGTTAGTTAATACATTAAAATTAAAAACTATTGAAAAATATAAATTTATAAGTTCAATAAAAGAAAAAAATATCGATTTTTTGTCATACGAAGAATTATTACAAAAAGGAAAATATGATATTGTACATTTTTGTCAGCCAATTGTTAATGAAATAACTTCTGATATTTGGAATTACATACAAGATGTATCTATTAAATATTCAGTTAAATTGATAAGCTATGATAAACCTAATGATTATGATAATAATCTTTGTAATGGTATAAATCATGATAAATTTACTTTAACAAATAAAGGTATTGGAGATATTGATATTACTAAATTTTCAAAACCCGAAGATTATGGGTCGGTGAAATTTGATATAAATTTAAAAAATAATAAATATCGAAAAGATAGAAATTTAATTGTAAATAATGAATACTGTTTGGGATAATGTAGATAAATTTGAAGAAATAATAGCAGAATATGCTGGTAGTAAGTATGCTATAGCTGTGGATAGCTGTACTAATGCATTGTTTTTATCAATGAAGTATTGTAAATTAGGTAACAATTCTGTTGAATTTGTTGAAATACCCAAACGTACTTATATTTCCGTACCTATGCAAGCTATACATGCTGGTTATAAAGTAAAGTTTGTAGATAAGTCTTGGTCTGGTGCATATACTATCGGTAATATACCAGTGGTAGATTCTGCTCAGAGATTTACCGAACAAATGTTTAAATCCAATACTTTTTATTGTATATCGTTTAATTTTAAAAAAATATTATCAACAGGTAAAGGTGGTATGATTTTAACTGATGAAAAGCATGCTGCTGATTGGTTTAGACGAATGCGATATGATGGTAGGCCTTCAATATATTATAATGATATGTTAAAAATGAGTGTTGAAGATATTGGTTATCATATGTATATGTCTCCTGAACAAGCTGTAATTGGTATACAAAATTTTTATAATGTTAATGGTAAAAATATTGATAGCTCTACAAGTGATGAATACGCAGTAGATTTATCTAAATTAAATTGCTTTAGATGAAAATAATAGTTTTAGGTTCTACAGGAATGGCTGGTGGGTATATATCAAGCTATCTAAAGCAATACTTTAAGGTTGTAGAATTAAATAGAAATCACTTTGATGCTTTAAATGTTGATGTAAATTATTTTGATAAAATAATAAATCAAAATGATGTTGTAATTAATTGTGTTGGTATTCTAAAACCATATATCGATACTGTAGGTATTGCTGAAACGCATATTATAAACACAACATTCCCTATTATATTAAATAATATATGCAAACGTAACGATGCAAAGTTCATACATATATGTTCCGACTGTGTATTTAAAGGAGATAAAGGTAACTATAGTGAGATAGATAAGTGTGATGCAACTGATGTATACGCTATAACAAAAAGGAGAGTTATAAATGGTACTATAATTAGAACATCGTTTATAGGTAACGATTTAAACAATGATGGTGTAGGTTTAATGAAATGGGTTATTAATAATCAAAATAAAACGATTAATGGTTATGTTAACTGTCTATGGAATGGTATAACTGCTTTAGAGTTAGCTAAGCAGATATTTAAAATTATATTACATGAAAATTTTTGGAACGGTGTTCGCCATATTTTTAGCTCTAAAATTATCAGTAAATATGAAATATGTAAATTGATAAATAAAGTTTACGATTTAAATATTACTATTAATAAACAAAATGCGCATACTATTGAAGGTACTAAAATAACTGGTAATTTAGATAGATCATTATGTTCAATATATAATAAACCAGTTACGCATAGTTTAAAAATACAATTAGAAGAATTAAAAAAATATGATAGTCAATAGCCATAATGAATGGGATCAATTAGAAGAAGTAATCGTTGGTGATGGGTTTCCAACATCATTACCGTTATTAGATTATTCATTTAAACTTTTTTTTCATGAAAATCTTTGGAATACAAAGCATTATGAATTTGGTAACCAAACTATAAGCAAGCGTCATTGTGAAGAACATTCTGAAGATATAGAAAAATTCTGTGAATTACTTAAATCTTTAAATATAAAAGTACGTAGACCTAAAAAACCTCAGCGGTTAGAACAAATTAAAACACCTTTATGGGATAGTACTAATCATCCTGCATTAAATGTTAGAGATATGGCGATGATCGTCGGTGATACAATTATTGAATCGTCTCCAACATGTCGTTATAGATATTTTGAAAATGATTTTTTACATCATCTTTTTTTAGAATATTTTAAAAGTGGTAGTAAGTGGATACAATCTCCAAAACCTTTAATGACTGATAATAGTTTTGATTTATCTTGGATAGATGAAAATAATGGTAGGCAGCATTATAGTGAACAACAACTCAAACCTCATTATATGGATTGTGGTCATGAAATAATGTTTGATGCAGCAAATTGCGTACGTATGGGGAAGCATATATTAATGAATGTTGCAAACGAAAATCAAAGACTTGGAGCACAATGGTTACAGAATACGTTAGGTAATGATTACAAAATACTTACAACATCTTTAGCAGATTCTCATATTGATTCATCATTTCTCCCACTTAAACCTGGATTAGCAATTGTAACAAAAGATTATATTAAAGAGAAATTACCAAAAGAATTACAATCATGGGATATTATAACTATACCTATGAGAGAACGTAGTAAGAGTGAGATCGATACTCAAGGTATAAAATTAGCTTCACCACGTATAGAATTGAATGTCTTTAGTATATCTAAAGAACTTATTGTATGTCACCCTCAATATGCTGATCAGCTCAATGATAAACTTAAAAAGTACAATATTGAAGCAATAGGAACCCCTTTTAGACACTGCGAAATTTTTAGTGGTGCTCATCATTGTACTACATTAGATGTTAGAAGAAAGAGTAAATATGAAAACTATTTTGAATAATGCAATAACATGTAGTACTGATTATAATTATATAAAATATTTAGATACTTTTATACAAACATACCAAAAAACAGGTATGAATACTAAATTATTTGTAAGATTAATTGATTTTGATGATAAACAAAAGGCAGATATAATTAAAAAATATAAAGAGGTATCTTTTATTATAGATAACCCTAATTTAAGTAGTAAGAAAACACTATTCAAAACAAAAGAAAAAAATCAAATAAATAACGTTTATAAAATAAAAAATATTTTTGATATGAAAAAAATATTATATAGCCCGCGAAGTTTTTATACATGCCACTCGAGATTTAAAACGATTAATGAACTTTTAAAAAATAATTATAATGTTTTATCGTTGGATGTTGATACAATATTTTTACAAAATTTTGACCATTTATTTGATAATTTAAAATATGATATATTAACCGTAACAGATCCAAACAACGATGATATTTTTTGTAATGAAGGTTTTTTGCTTTTTAAGAATAATCAGATAAATATAGATTATATTAAGAAAATATATAATTATATTTTTAAAGAAAAAAATTTTTATAATTGGGATGCAGATCACCACGCTCTACATACATTTTATACAGATAAAATACAAATAAATTTATTAGATGATAAATATAAAGATAAAAATCATCTAGATGATTCAATAATGTGGTCAGGTGATGGATACAATAAATATAAAGAAAAATTTACATCAAATTTGGACAGGTAATAAATTACCTGAAAAATATTTAGATTTACAAAAATCTTTAATTTTAAATCATAAAGATTGGAATTATAAATTGTGGAATTTAGATGAATGTAGAATTTTAATAAAGGAAAAATATCCTTATTTTTTAGATATATTTGATAATTATGAACATACAATTCAAAAAATTGATTCATCAAGGCTTTTTATTTTAAATGAATATGGTGGTTTATATTCTGATTTAGATATACATTTTTTTAAAAATATTGAACCGTTATTAGAAGGTAAGAAGGCTTGTATATTTGAAAGTAATAATCAAATGATGAAAAAAGGTGCTACTGATAATATTATTATTGATAATTATATCATGTATAATAATAACTCGTTATTTTTTAATAAAATATGTAAACAGATAAAATATTTTATACAAAAAGATATAACTAAATCAGATATTTTAAAGCAAACAATTTATTGTGGAGGTGGTAGTCATTTTATAACTAATTTTTTAAGAATAAATAAACATGATGTAACTGTATTTAACTGTAAGCATTTTGAATCAATAAAATGTATATCTGATTACATAAATCAAGATTATATTTACGGTATTCATTTTTGTTATAGGTCATGGATTGATAAAGGTATTATAACGGTATAAATATAGTATTATGAATACAGAACTTATTAATGATCTAACAGAACAGTATAATATTTTTCAAGAAGAAATTGAAAAATTTAACGAAAAAGGGGTAGGAGCTGCAGGTACAAGAGCTAGAAAAGCTCTTCTAGAAATTGCAAAACTTACAAAAGAAATTCGTAAGCAAATTCAAGAGAAGAAGAACGAAGGTAAAGCATAAATAATAATGTGATTACCTTTAAACATTTTTTTGAATCAAATCAACCATTAGGGTTGATCGAAACTATTACATTTGAAGACCTAGGTCCCATTGAAGCTAAGATTGATAGCGGCAATGGGGCTTACAATGTCTTGCATGGTGTAAATATAGACCATAATGGAGATAATGTTACATTCGAGACTGTTAACGGTCAGACGATTACTAAACCAGTAGTTGAATTAATCGATATTAATATCGGATCAGGTAATATAGAGCAAAGACCTGTTGTAGAGTTTGATATTAAAATAGGTGATGAATTGCACCCTAATACAAAATTCTCTATAGGTGATAGAACAGAAAATGAGTATAAAATACTCGTCGGTAAGGATTTCATCGAACAACTCGGTGGTTTGATCGATGTAAGTGCTGAAGGTAATCTCGATTAATACCAGTCTGGCTCATTACGTTGAGTCCATGTAGCAAACGGCTTATCTTTTCGGATATACTCTCGATATTGATCAATTACAGGTAGATCATCGAAATTTTTATTTTGCAATCTACAGTTACATTCTTGATTTATCGCTACTGCAAATTCCGTCAATTTAGTTTTATCGATAATAGTATTATGCACGTTTTCTCCACACCATTTAATAAAACTATATGTAAAATGGTCTTTTGAATCTGGCCATCTAAACTGCCTTTCACTAAACATATGTAGTGTATGATTAACTAACCACATAAAATTATCTGTAGTCTCTCTAGCCCATATACTACATTGATGATTAAAGTAACCTTTACCGCGTTTACGAGGCTTACCTAACGAAGTTCTAGGACAAGATTCATGATTCAATACTTCTTGAGGAAATGCATGAGCTAACATAATAGCTCCCTCAATTTGCATCTTAGATCTAACATGCTGATCACATAAATCTTCTGCTGCTTTAATCGGATCATCATCTGTACAAAAAATATTCATAACAATATTATATGATAGTTCCTAACTTTATATATAAAAAAAGCTATTACAAACACGTAATAGCTTTTAATATTAAAATTTAAATATACCTTATCTTAAACCAGTAGATTCAAAAATATCCCTTGCAACGCCAGCAGTAAAACCACCAGGTACACCCTTTACAATAACTGATATAGCATTGTGACTATGAAGACTCTCATTATGAGAAGCTACAATCTTAAAGTCTTTAATACGTGATTCATTACTTAACTTCTCAAATAAAAGCCTTACTGCATCTTCAACAAACTTAAGATATGCACCGTTTTTTTCAGCAAATGCCTGCTCATCTTCACGTTTAACCATTACCTGCGTTTCAGTTTGAAGAGCAGCTAAACATAATTCTTGAAGATCTTCAACCCATAACTTATCATCGAATTTTACACTAACTCTCGCAACACTTCGTTGACTATGAGGTACAGTAGCACGGTTACGATATTTTTCAGCATGCTCACTCAATTCGAAACTACATGGACATGCTGATGAATATACAAAATCAAAGTGAATATACTTCTTAAATTCACCTTCCTTAGTTAGATCACCTTCGAATACTACATCATAATATTGAAATCCTTCTAAACCACTACGTAAACTATTCTGCTTGATTGGATATGAAATCTTAAGCATGATACGAGAGTCAAATACTTCTAAGTTATTCTTATATGATTCTAGAACATCTTTAATCTTACCCATACTAAACGTTTCATCTTTATGATCGTAAAAACTTCTCATAATACGGGACATATTAATACCTTTCTTATGAGCTTCTAGACTAACACTGCCGGTAACGCTCGTTTCCAACTCAATAGTCTTACCATCTCTCTTCTTGTACGTTAGAGGTAACTTAAAGTTATGAATACCAACTTGCTGAATAGGTACAGATGCACCTTGAATTAAACTCGATGGACCATTTTGAAGATCAGGTAAAGATGAAATGTATTGCTTATCTGTTTTAACATTATCATCATACACTCTAATAGGTGGAAAATAACTCTTACTAAATTCATCCCCCATAATTTCTTTTGCGATGATGTCTTTTTCTCCGGTAAGTTCATCATCTTCGCCTAACCATTCGTAACTATTATTTTTTTCTGACATACATTAATTATACATTATTGATTAAATATTTCAATGACCGATAAAGAATTATTTGAAAAAACACAAAAACATTTTAACCTTACAAAAAAATCTATAGTTGTTGAAGTTTTTAATAAAGGTATTTTTAATAAAATTTTAAATGAGATCAGAGGTCCAAAGGCACCAACCCTCCCAGCTGCACCCGCTGCATCTGGTGGCTTTTTAAGTCGTATAGCTGCAGCAATACCAGGTACACGTGGTCATAGAATGAGAAGTGCAGAAGCTAGAAATCAAGAAGCAAAAGCTAAAAGTGCTGAAGTTGGTGCCCGTTTTGATCAACAACAACAAATGAAAGGTATTCAACCACCTAGTACTATAGTAACTTCAACGAGTGGTCGATCGACAGCTAAACCAACACCAACATCTAAACCAACCCCGCCAGCTAAACCAGCACCGGTATCAAATGTTAAATTTAAAGTCGGTGATGAAGTATTTGTTAAAACAAAAAAGAATCCTAAAGCAGTAGGTACGGTATCAGCTATTATCGATAAACCTGGTTTTATTCAAATAAAGGTAAATGGTGGAGCTGCATATGCATTTGATAAAAGAAATGTATCTCTTAAAAGAGGAGTTAATAAAGAAAGTTATAAAAGGCAATCGTAATATTCTCCTCCCTTCCACCTAAAGGTATTATAAATCATTAGAAATATTAATCCACTTTTTTAAAAAAATAATTTAATAGTTGAATACTACAATATATACTTCATAATATATATATGAGATATGTATCAACTAAAATTATTCCTATGGGATCAACCGCTTTTCGTCAATGGAGAGCAGATAGTCATTGTAAGTTAATTCACGGTTATCGTTTACAATGTAAGTTATGGTTTACAGCTGACGAACTAGATGATAAAAATTGGGTATTTGATTTTGGTGGTTGTAGAGAGATTAAGAAATTATTAGAGAAGCAATTTGACCATACAACTGTAGTAGCAGCTGATGATCCTGAATTGAGTATGTTTGAGTTAATGTCTACAAAAGGTATGATTGATCTTCGTATTGCTAAGAAAGGTGTTGGTATTGAAAGAACAGCTGAATGGGTTTATGATACAGTTAGTAAATATGTAGATGAGACAACTAATAGTCGCGTACGTCTTATTAAAGTAGAAGTATGGGAGCATGAAGGTAATAGTGCTATATATGAAGAAAGTCTCGGTGAGATCACATTACAGGTTCATAGTAATACAGAGGAAGAAAATGTAACTGAACCGGAATCAGAAATCACTACAAACACTGCAGTGATTGGAAATAATATTACTGAAGTGCCAGAGGTTAAGACACCTATTATTGAAGTTAAAGAAGAAGTTAAGCCAGTTGTACAAGAACAACCTAACGCTCCTGGTCTATATAATAAGAGAAGTACAGGTTTTGGTGACCCATTTGCAGGTACTTCATGGGGTAATAAGTAATAATGGGTTTAGGAGATATATATTCTAACAACGTTCAAAAGACTTCAATAGGAATGTATGGCATGGCTGGTAGCATGCCATCGGCACGTGAAAGAGATCCTAAATCTGTAGAATTAGAAAATAATGTCTTTGCTCAAATGCAGCAAGCAGTTACACCAGATAAACCTACTGATCAGCAAGATGCTCAACCAGTCATCAACGTACAACCAGTCGGGTTAGAGCAAGCGATGAAAGAATTACTTAACAGTGCTGAGTCTTTCGACGATAAACTTTAAGATTTCACTTCGAACTATATCATCTCCATCGAATTTAAAGGTATTAATACCTTCATCGGTGCATACTGGGTCATCAAAAGCTTTATATATACCTTTAAACCCACTCTTTTCGCCGATATCAGCTTGAAAGGTATCACCAACAACAATATACTTACTATCTACACCAAAACGTGTTAATATAGTAGTTAATTCCGAGTTAGTCATGTTTTGCGCTTCATCAATTATGACACATGCGTTTTTAAACGTTAAACCTCTAGTAAAGTTAACTGGTATACACTTAATATAACCTTTAGATAACAAGTTATTACCAGTATTACCAACTAATACCTCTTCCAATTTATCAATAAGAGGCATTGACCATGGTGCAAACTTATCTTCTAATTCACCAGGTAAAGCTCCCATACTTCTAGAAGCACTCTCAACGATTGATCTAATATATATGATATTATCAACACTTCTTGTATTTAAAAGCTTTAAAGCAGCAAGAACAGCCAGGTAAGTCTTTGCTGTACCTGCAGGTCCATCAACAATACACATTTTATTTGTTTGTTGCAGCGTAGTATTTAAAAACTCCTGCTGTCTCGGAGTTAAATCATACTCCTGCTTTATTTTAAAATCTAAATCCCAACCATCTTTTGGTATTTCAAAATTTAAATCTGTTTGTGTTATGGGTTGTTTCTTTACGGTTTTAGTACTCTTACGAGTAGTTTTTTTGGTTGCCATATACATATATTTATAAAATTTACACACCGAAAAAAATGTATTTGTAAACAGGTATTTTTAATTAAATATAATATTCAACTTGATTTGAACCGGAACTATAATATAATTAGTGTATGGTAGATTTAAATAAGACGCTAAGCTTGAGTGATGATCATGTTTTTTATACAATTGAAGGAGAAGGTAAATATATAGGGGAACCTTCTGTATTTATGAGATTATCGATGTGTAATCTTACTTGTAAAGGGTTTGCATCCGCGGATTCACCTCATGGTTGTGATTCGTTTGTATCTTGGTCAGTTAAAAATCGTTATACATACGATGAACTTAATAATTTCTATGAGAACAATGGTTTTGTACAGAATCTTAAGGACGGTGCTATACTAAAGATTACCGGTGGAGAACCATTGCTCCAGCAAAAGAGGTTAATGAGCTGGTTGATATCATTTATTGATAGGTTTAAATTTTCTCCTCGTATTGATTTTGAAACGAACGGTTCGTTAATGCCTCTTCCTGACTGGTCTTCAGTATATAACGCAACATTTACTGTATCTCCTAAGATGAGTAATAACGGTGATGCAGAAAAGCTTAGATATAAACCTGAAGTATTAAAATATCATAACGAACTCGGTTCATGCTTTAAGTTTGTCGTTAATAGTGAAGATGATGAAAAGGAACTATTCGAGAAATATATCGATAACGGTTTAGTTAGTAGAGAGAGAGTATGGTTGATGCCTTGTTGCGGTAGCCGTGATGAACATACTGCTAAATCTGAAATGGTAGCTGAGTTGTGCAAGAAACATACCTTTAAGTTTAGTCCGAGATTACAGTTAGTAATCTGGAATATGGCACTTAAGGTTTAGATTATGAGTGAATTAATTTGCAATATACCAAGTACAAAAGTATACATACGTAAAGAGTACTTGCATGATGGTAAAGAAGGTCATGGTGAGTTTGTCGAAGGTCATTGGGTAAGTGCAAAATCATTACCTGGTAGAGCTTTCTACTTTGAGACATATTTACCAGAGTATGGAGCGCTGTATGATAAGCTGCCTATTTCAGCGTTTGTATCATCACCTGAAACTCCATCCCCAGACTTACCATTACAAGACTTACAATTTTGGAATTGCATGGATTACGGGGTTACGGCAATATTTAAGCAATTTATTGGATCTATGGACTTTGAAGTTTTTACCCGAAGTCATGAAGTACTAAAAGGTACGTATATGTTTACGCTCGATAATTATCACTCAGACCCTGATAATATTGACTATTCAACTGCAGAAGTTCCGGAAGAACATAAATCATTTAATTGTATTGAGCTCGAGAATGGTCAGTATGCATTGTACCCTAATAATAGGATGAGAGTCTATGATAATTCTCTTACACCTCCTGAACCGAAGATGCCTGACTTTAAAGTAAGTACAGAATACTATCAGGTTGAGAATGGCTATCAATACCGTCTTGGCGATACTGATGAATATTATTGGAAGACTAAGGATACGAAATCTAAAAAGTAAAAAAAAGCCGTAATATATTACGGCTTTTTAATGTTTATAAATTGTTGTTTAAACGTAACCTAAAGAAGCTAATCTACGAATTTCAGGACTTACACTATCATAACTTGCAGCTGTCGGTGTTTGAATAGTAACAGCTGTATCATATGTAAATTGAACTGATAACCTATCTTTATTAATAACTGCAAATACTTCACCGTCATAACCTTCATCGATATCAAAAGTGTAAGTTGCTCCATCAAATACAACAGATGCAGGTACTTCAACATCTATTTCTTTATCTGCATCACCGTCGAATAATAGAGCTGATTTTTGTTGATTAGCGTCTAGACCATTATTAAAAGTTGAAACACCAAAAGTGTCAACGTCTAAAACTCCTGTAAATGATCCTTGATTTTTGAAAGATTTAATACTCATATTATTATTTAATAAAAAAATATTTATATTATTATGATTTTGACTGCAATTCGTAAATTTCTCTCCATGATTTACGTTTCTTCGGAGCCTTAGGTGTTTCAGCTTTAACTGGTTTTGCTGATTCTACCGGAGTTGTAACTGCAGGCTCTTTTGTAAAGAGACTAGTTAACTGTTCAATTAATGTTTTTTTATTAAATCTTCTATCTAATTCAACACCTTTTATTCTACCTAACTTCTCTAACTCAATCTTAGAAAGCTTTTTTAATTCTGATTTATTCATATTATTATTTATTGTTGAATATGTATATATTTTAGATTAAATAATTATCTTATGGATATTCTAGTTACATTATCAATCTTCATTGCTGGTTTTATTACTGGTGCACTTACATTCCGCAATAATACTGCAAAGTCCGAGCAAATCGTCAAGGATACTTTGGAGTTTGCAGCAAAAGCTGAACAAGAAGCTAAAGAATTAGCAGTAAAGTTAAAGAAGAAGAAGACTACAAAGAAGTAAATTTAACATCTTTTTTGTTTAACCAAACCCGTCAATTGACGGGTTTTTTTTTTACTTTCTACCACCAGGTGTAAAGTAGAATCCTATAATAGCGCCTAACATTGTAATAGCTATTAATGCAATGTGACCGGTGGTAATTGCCACAACGGTTTCTGTTCCCAAAGGTATTTTGATGAAGCCGAAGAGGATGGAGATATAGTCTTTATTTTCTCTTGGGACGAAGGTGAGGAGTTCAACACTCGGCCAGACGGTGCAGAGAACTGAGATGACGAAAAAGTTGAGCATCCCGATAAGAGCAATAAGACGCCGTGTACCGCGAGTAAAAGCGCTGTTATCGTTATTAGCTTCACCAAAAACTGCTTTTTGAAACTCAACATCAGCTTTACGTAAGTCCATTTCTCTGAGTATCTCACGCTTCTCTTTAGATTCTTTTGCAGCACCGATGCGATCAACAATACCGGCGACGATTTTAAGCATTGACCCCATCCCGGTTGCGCCAAGAGTACTAAGTAACATTGTAATAAGTCCAAACATATCATTTTATTGTATTAAATATTTATGTGATTTTAAATAATTTAACCGGTTTAGTTATATCTGAGAATAAAAAAAATGATACAAACAGGGTATCAAAAATTATTTCTACCTTTAATAATAAATTTTTAATGCTTCAAACGAAAAATGGTCAATTTGAATTACCTGGTGGTCATATACAACGAGGTGAAAGTCCAATTAATGGGGCAAAGAGAGAGTTCTTTGAAGAAACTGGTATAGATATTAAAAAAATAAATCAAATATCATCTAATAGCTCTCGGGTCTTATATAGAGGTTATATAAAGACTAGTAATATTAAATTAAGTCCGGAGCATAAAAGCTTTAGATTTGTTTCAGAAAGAGAGTTATTTAAATTACCACTAAGTAAGTGGTCTAAGAAAGATTTAGCTTTCTTAAAGCCGCATAAAAAGACTCCTGATGAAGAGGAGCTTGATGATGAGATTTAAACGTTTGTTTTATTATAATCTTCAATTAGAGCTTTAATTTCAGTCTTCATATAATTCAAGCGAATAGGGTACCAAGTATCATCTTTATTTTTATAGAAGATAACTAACCCGCTACACTTCTTACCACTACTTAACTCATATAGGTATGCGTATAATGAAAGCTGTAAGCAGTATGTATTAAACTCACATACACCTAAATGCTCGACAGGAGCTTTAAAAAACTCGTTATATTCACTAAAGAATCTAAAGTTCTTATTAGTCTTAAAATCACCTACATAAAAATATTCTGAATTCTCATAAATTAAATCTGCAGTACCAGCAATATTTAGCTCGATATTATGCAATCTCATTTCGCAAGTTAACTTCGGAAACTTTTTAAATATATACTCCCACTTATTATATGAGTCATATAATGTAGTATATTCTTCTTCACGCTTATCCTCACCTAAAAAATCTTCCATTACTTTATGAATATGAGTACCGTAATCGCAAGCTCTATTTTTCTCGGTATTCCATTCCTCAAGTATAAAGTCAACAGTTACACCTTCTCTAGCTGCTACCCGAGTAGCATTGCCTATTGAATCGAACGCAGGTTTATATTTACCGAGTAAGGTAGTAGCTGAGATTAACTCTTTACCGGTTTCATCATCAACGTACTTGTGTTTTTTTTCATTAAATATAACCATTATATAACAATTATAGTGTATAGACTTGAAAAGTCAAATTTATGTATTAAAATAAATATATGAGAATTGCAATAAGCGGAACTGGTAATCAAGGTAAGACTACCCTAATTAATGACTTCTTACAGGAATGGTCAAATTATAAAACCGAAAGCTCCACATATAGAGCTAAGTTAGTAGCTGAGAAACTACCACATAGTAAAAACGCTACAAAAGATACTCAATGGAAAATCCTCAATCATATGATTGATGAAATGCAGACTTTTAGCCCTGATGATAATGTAATTATGGATAGATGTCCTATTGATAATCTCGTATATTCTCTATGGTGTCTAGAAAAAGGTGTCGGTGATATAGATGAAGAATTTATTACTAAATGTATACCTTTAGTATCTGAAAGCATGAAACATTTAGATATAATCTTCTTTTTACCAATTACAAAATTTAATAATATTAAAATTGAAGATGATGGTGTTAGAGAAACTGATCCTAATTATATTAAAGAAATTGACCACATCTTTAAAGCTATACAAGCTCAATATCAGCAACACCCTCAAGAAAATCCATTTTTTCCAAGAGACGACTCACCTGCTTTAATTGAAGTATTTGGTAGTCGACATGAACGAACAGAAATGATAAAGTTATATCTGGATGTTGATGGAGATGTGATCGAAGGTGATCAATCAGAATTGTTTAATCCAGAAAATTTAGATTTAATGGAAGAATTACTCAAACAACAAACTGAATCAAATGATAATGATAAAGCTTTAAAAGAGCAGTTAGAACAGATCAAAGAATTTAATAAGTTAAATAATTTAGATTAAGATATAGCTGATAACATTATCAAATAACTCGTACCAGCTATTGTAATAGGTATACCGTGTGTTGATGTACCTATTACACTATCTGGTGTTTTTGAAGTGTCGATTATTCCACTTTGCAGTGTAACTATATCAGCAGCATTTGTTGCAATATTTACAGTGTTATTATCAATTACAGCTGCACTTGCAGCCATATTTGCAGTGTTAATATCAATTTGAACTGTATTCGCAGCAATATCAGCAGCATTTGTTGCAATACTTGTAGTATTAAGATCTACTTTTGCAGATAGACTTCCAACATCTGCACTTAAAATTTCTATATTAGTATTAAAAGTAGAAATTGTGTTTGCAAAAGTTGTGTTTTCTAAACCTATAATAAGATCTTTAAAATCTAAAGTATTAGAAGAACTAGGAGTTTGAATTAAAAATAAATCCCCAGTATTTACTTCTTCAATTCGTGGTAACTGTTTTATACTAATGCTTGACATATTAATTATTTATTATAAATTATATATAATGAAAACGGAAAAAATAGGAGTTGGTATAATCACATGCGATAGACCAGACTTTTTAGAAAAATGTTTAAAAAGTATAGACACCAAGTTAATTGATGAAATTATAATTATTAATGATGGTTTTGATGACATAGATGTAGGTGATATTGAAGAAATAAAAACTACCGGGAGGGTTGGTGTAGCTAAAGGTAAAAATATTGCTTTGAAACATCTATATAATAAAGATTGTGATTATCTTTTTATTATTGAAGATGATATGATTATACTTGATAATAACGTTTTTCAACAATATATAAAAGCACATCAAAAAAGCGGTATTCATCACTTTAATTACGGGCCAGGTTCACCATTTAACCGTAAACAAAATATTGAATTTGATCTCCATAACCGACATGAATTAGATCAACATTCTGAACCAAAACCGCGTAAAATTATTGATTATGGTGATGAAGTTAAAATATCTTTATTTCAACATACTGTTGCAATGTTTTCGTTTTTTACTCGTAAGACTATTGAAGATGTAGGTTATATTGATGAAGACTATTATAATGCTTGGGAGCATGTTGACCATACATATCGAATTATAAAAGCAGGTTTACATCCACCTTTTTGGTATTTTGCTGATATTTATAACAGCCATCTTTACCTTACTGAAGCTCCAGAAGCAATTGACAAATCTTCAATTGCAAATGATACAGAACAGTGGGAAAAAAATGTATACGGTGGTAGAGAAATTTATAAAGAAAAGCATGGTCATTATCCAAACCAACCACCATACGTTACATCTGATGAAGTAACTTCAATATTAAAAAAATTAAAACAGCAATGAATGAAATAGTTACATATGGTCAAAATTATAAGTTAACACCTGGTATTAAAGTTATAGTTCAAAGTGCAAAAAAAATAAATTGCACTTTTACTGTTATTGGAGTTAACCTAGAATCTGAAACAAAAAAATATTTAAAAGATAATAATGTTAATATTGTTGATGGTTGTGAGATTGCTGAAAAACATAATGTTAATTTAAATTTATCACCATATACATTAAAGGTTATATTTTTTAATTTATATGCAAAAAAATATACCAAATCCAAAAATTTGTATATGTGTGATTTTACAGATTTGTTTTTTCAGAAAGATGTTTTCAAGTTAATTAAATCTGATAAAACTTATGTAACTAGTGAAAATAAAGTAATTGGTACATGTCAAACAAATAGTACTTGGGTGAATATATGTTATAATCAAGATATATTTAACCTATTAAAAAGTAAAGATATATTAAACGGTGGTAGTGTATTAGGTAGTAGACAAAATTGTATTTATTTACTTGATGAAATGTGTAAAGATATGGGTAGTATCATATCTAGAGTTGGTAATTATCAAAATATCGATCAAGCGTCGCTTAATAAAGTTGTTTATTTTGATGAATATAATTATAGGATTTTAAATAACGGTGAAATATTAAATGCAGCTCATTCAGGAGACTCTATAGTTGAAAAAGTCGATGAGGTGTATAAAATTGATAACAATATACCATATGTATTGCATCAGTATGATGTAATAAAACAGGTTGAGAAAGAATTATATGAAAAATATTCCAGGTAAAGTAGATGTAATTATATTATCTTTAGTTAAAGATGATGAAACATTTAATAAAACAAAAAGTTGTATAGACTCTTATATTAACACAGCTGATGATATAATTAACAATATTTTTGTAGTAGAAACAAATACCAATTTTGATGGTGATTATAATCAGCTAAAAGTTAAAATAATTAAACCTGATATTAAATTTAATTATAATAAATTTTTCAATATTGCATTAAAAGAATGTAAAGCAGAATTTATAATTGGACCAAATAATGATTTACAAATACATGATAATTGTATACAAAATTTAATTGAGCAATTTAAAATAAATAAAAATATACATTCAATTAGTCCTATTGATAGAAACTGGCATAGACATAAAAAAATGTATCTACCGACTGATGATAAATTATATTACGGTTATGAAGTATCACTGCATATGTTTGGATGTATATTTTGCTGCAGACGATCAGTTTTTGAAAAAATAGGTTATCTTGATGAAAGATTTCATTTTTTCTATCAAGATAACGATTATGTAATGTCATTAGAAAGGTGTAATTTATTACATGGAATTTATACCGGGTCTCATGTATCACACGTTACAGGTGCGACTAATAAACATGCAGCAGATGACTGTAAATATACACCAACTAATATGAATACGCAAGGTAATACCCTTATGCAAAAATGGAATTCAGAACCGTTTAAATCTGGCGGTTATAAAACATTTAAAGATTACACTTTTTAATTTATGAAAAATATTGCTTTTCACTCAAACCAATTAGGTATTAGAGGCACTGAGGTGGCTTTATATGACTATGCTCACTTTAACGAAACGATTTTAAAAAATAAATCATTTATTATATCTGATAAAAATAATGATCTTGAAGCCTTGAAGAAATTTGAAGATAGGTTTGATGTATTTTTATATGATAAGTTTGAAGATTGTTTTGATTATATAGCTGAAAATAATATTTCCGATATATATTACCAGAAAGCTGGAGATAATGATGGGAAAATTGTACCTGATATTAATAATTTGATACATGCAGTCTTTCAATGTAATGAAATACATGGAGAAAAATACCATTATATTTCAAAGTGGCTTGCTAAATCGCAGAACATGGAAGACTCATATGTACCATATATTGTTGATATGCCTGAACCGACAGAAGATTTAAGATTGAAATTGAATATTCCTGATGATAAAATTATCATCGGTAGACATGGGGGTATAAATGAGTTTGATTTACCATTTGTACATAAAGCGGTTTATGATATTGTTAATGAACGTGAAGATGTTGTTTTTGTGTTTATGAATACTAAACAATTTACAATCAAACACCCTAATATTATACATGTAGGTGGTACTTATAACTTACAAAATAAGTCAAACTATATTAATACATGCGATTGTATGCTACATGCTCGGCACCGCGGCGAAACTTTTGGGTTAGCTATAAGTGAATTCTTATTTCACGATAAACCGGTTATTAGCTGGAGAGGGGGTATAGATCAAAATCATATTGAAATTATAAAGGATGAAGAGTTACTATATACTGATTACCCGACACTTTTTAATATTCTAAAAAATATACAAAAAAATAATAAACCAAAAAATTATTACAAAGAAAATGTAAATGAATTTACACCTGAAAACGTTATGGAACGTTTTAATGAACTATTTATAAAATAATATGAAAATATTGTACTTAACTAAAGGTGATCATGTCGATTATCAAAATGATTGCACGTTAATTGGTCTAAAAGAATTATTTGGATCAGATGTCGTAGATTATAATAAACAGCATCATAATTATGATACATATGATATAGAGTCAGCTAAAAAATTATACGGTAAAGGAATGTCTGTTACCCGGGTACTACCAGATTTAACAGTTGATAGAACTGATATTACTAGTAAAATAAAAAATAAATATTTTGATTATATTGTTTACGGTTCTATATGGAGATGCAATGATCATATTAATGAAATTTTAAAATATTACCCACCAAATAAAATAATTGCAATTGATGGTGAAGATGAAACTAATATACATAATGTTTTTAATTTAGGTATAACTTATTTTAAACGTGAATTGATACATACTCATAAAAAATTATTACCAATATCGTTTGCAATACCAACATCTAAAGTCAATTTCAATAAGAATAAAATAAAGGACTTTTCATATATTACACCATTTGATACAAAAACATATATTTATAATAATGAAAAAGATTATTATAATGATTACAGTGAAGCTAGATTCGGGGTAACAGTTAAAAAAGCAGGTTGGGATTGTATGAGACACTATGAAATATTAGCTAATGGGTGTATACCACATTTTTATGATATATCTAAATGTCCTGATTTAACTATGGTAAATTTTCCAAAAAAATTATGCTTAGAAGTTAATAATTTATTGAAAACAAATACAGCTGTAGATGTTTATAATGAATATAAAGAAAAGTTTGAACTGCATGTATCGAATAATAATACAACAAAACAACTAGCTAATTATATATTAAATCAATTATGACATGTCAAAAAATCGGCGTAGTAATAGCAAGATATAATGAAAATATTGATTGGGTTAAAACCGTAACCCATAATATATATCTTTATAATAAAGGGGGAGATAATATTCCAAATTCCATTAACCTTCCTAATGTAGGTAGAGAAGCTCAAACGTATCTTTATCATATTGTAAAAAATTATGAGAAGCTTGATGACTATACAGTATTTTTACAAGGAAATCCATTTGATCATGCATTTCATGATCATTACCCATCTATTGAAATGTTTAATAATGTAACATTTAAAAAAGATTTTTACCCTTTTAATCGTAAAGATTTAAATTATTATACATGTACTTTGTTAGGTGAACCATTCTTAAATAAAGATTTAGTAAAATTTTGTCATGATCATGATTTTACTTTGGATGTAAAAAATAATATAGTCGAATTTGTACAAGGAGCGCAATTTGCTGTAAGTAAACAGAGTATTCACAAAAAAGATAAAAGTATATATGAAAAGTTATTATATTCGTTATCTAATAACGATCCGGATCAACCGAGTAAAGAATATGCTCATGTAATGGAGAGATTATGGAAATATATACTTGCATAATTTTTTTTAAATGATAGATAAAAAGAAAGTAAAGATAGTTGGATGTGGTTTATCAGGCATAACATCTGCGATAATTTTAAAGGAAAAGGGTTATAATGTTAAAATTTTTGAAAAAAGAAGTCATATAGGAGGTAATTGTTTTGATAGCAACTTATGCGGGACAATGATTCATAATTACGGTCCACATATTTTTCATACAAATGATGAAGAGGTTTTTAAATTTTTAAGTAAGTATACGGAATGGGTACCTTTCAAATATCAACCTAAAGGGGAAACAGAACTTGGATTAATTTCTTTACCATATAGTAAAAAAACCATTAAAGAGATAGGTAGAGAACTATCTCCTGACGAAATTAAAAAGTATTTATTTAAAGACTATTCAGAAAAACAATGGGGAGTATCTTTCGATAAAATACCTAAAACAATAACAAACAGAATTCCTGATACAGCAAAAATGGAGGACCCTACTTGGTTTAAAAATGATAAATATCAATGCTTGCCTAAAAACGGATACACAAAAATGATGGGAAAAATGCTTGACGGGATTGATGTAAAACTCTCCTGTACTGATGAGGATTGGAAAAAATACCATGCAGATATAACTATATATACCGGTAAAATAGATGAGTTTTATGACTTTAAATTTGGTCGTCTACCTTACAGATCTCTCAAATTTAAACATACAGTTACTGATGAAAAAATGTCATATCTGGTAGAAAATTCTAATACAAAAAAACATAATTATACTAGAAAATACGACCACAGTTATTTTGATCTAAATCATAATCAAGATATAACGGTAGTAACTGAAGAATACCCAGTTGAATATAATGGTAAGAACATTCCGTTTTACCCAATACATTTTGGAGATTCTGGAAAAGCGGCGTCAAAATATATTGAATTATCTAAATCTGAAAATAATGTAATTTTTGTTGGGAGGCTAGCTACATATAAATATCTAGACATGTGGATGGCAATTAAACAAGCAATGTTAAAATGTAAATCGTTATAAAAATATAACTTGATTAATGTTTATAACTCTATTATATACTATATGTATGCTAATTAATATTATAACACCTTGCACAAGGCCTGAAAATCTTTCTGCTATATCTGAAAGTATTAATATACCTTCAGAACACTATCGCTGGATTGTTGTCTTCGATGCACCGCAAATTCCTGACATGCAGCTTCCTAGTAATTGCGAATGTTACGCTCATCAAAATGAAGGTAGCGTATTTGGTAATGCTCAGCGTAATTACGCAAAGACATTAATAAATGATGGGTATGTTATGTACATGGATGATGATAATATTTTACATCCAAATTTTTGGGATGAGGTAAAAGATTGTACATCTGATGTAGTTTGTTGGAAGCAAATTAGAAAAGATGGATCACATTGTTTAGATGCTGGGAATTTTCAAACCGGAGCGGTTGATTCTGCTTGTTTTATGGTTAAACGTTCTATAGTAGGTGATACTAGATGGTACAACGAAAAGTATTGTGCAGATGGTTGTTTTGCTGAGGATATATACAATAAATCACCAAGTATAGATATTATTGAAAAATATCTTGCATATGTAAATTACTTAAGAAGTTAGGACATTATGACATACGAAGAAAAGATTAATCAACTATTAGAAACACCTAGAATATACTGGCTAGAATTAGATTTCATTTCAAACAATGTTGCTGGTCTCATAGATCTATGCAAAAAGTATATTAAGAAGAGTGATCATGTCGTCGAGCATGGGAGTTTTTCAGGGGTGAGTAGTAGAGTGTTATCTCTTCACTGTGAGAAGTTACATTGTATAGATCCTTGGCCAGTTGGTTTGCAGCAAGGTGGTTCCATGAACCCTGAAAGCATGTTTGATGAAATCTTAGTTGATTACCCTAACATCACAAAGTTTAAATCAACAGGTGCAGAGGCTGCTAAGTCGTATGAAGATCACTCTCTTGACTTTGTCTATATTGATGGAGACCATTCTTATGCTGCAGTTATAAATGACATTAATACGTGGAAGAGTAAGATTAAGAAAGGCGGGTACATTGCTGGTCATGATAGTCATATGTATGGTGTATTAAAAGCAGTAAGAGAGCATTTAGGTGAACCTATTGAAATCTTTAATGATACGAGTTGGATATTTCAACTATAATCATCTGTTAAAACATAGATAAATAATTTTATATAGTTGAAACATCAACATTCATATACTATAATTGTTATATGATTATTAAAGATATTAAAGTATATGACGGTCCATTAATTCATAAGCGTTTTGCGTACGATTACTTTCGTAATAAGACATTACCTATAGGTAATATTATCGCTTTTCGATGCCCGATGGATGTGAGTATCGATGGTATGATCGATCAGGAAGATGTACTTCAAGGTGACTATATCTATAGTGATGATGCTATTAACTTCTGCTGGGAGATTCCTAATCTAGATAAGCTAGGTGCTGTAGCGTTTCAGCGATTGCTTAATACTCAAATTGCTAATGTACTTTCTTCTAAATATATTAAGAAGCCTATTGAAGTAGACGGGGATGATTTAATGGTACATGCTGAGTTTGAAGGTAGTGATGGTACATTACAAAAGGTCGGTAAGTGTAGCGTAAGTATTACATACTCGAAAGATAATGTAGCTATCGGTCACACTGGTATTAATGTTAATGCAGGTCGTAAAGCTCCTAACTTTGCATATAGTACAGGTTTAACTGACGATCAAACTACAGAGTTTATGCAGGATATTATTGATCTTTTTTATGCGATGGTAGATGATATGTTTATTGCTACTACTAAGATCAACCTATAAATGAATCTATTTCAATATTTAAACGGTCTCTTATTCAGTAAGAAAAAGGCAGACATGAATTGCGATGATGAGTCGCAATTTAATCTATTTATGGTTAATAGATGGACGAGTATGTATTCGAAGGAGCTAAATGATTATGTAAATGAGACGACTAATAAATATTGGAATCTTTTTAGTGATAAACCATCTCAGTATAACTATATCTATTCAGTATTACCTAAACTAAAATTTAAGAGACTTAATTATATTAAGAAGACTAAAAAGGAAAAAAAGAAAGAAGAAGAAAAGTTAATATTACCTGAATTTTATAGTGAAAGAGAATATAAAAACGATCAAGTATTACTAAATATGCTTTGATGGATATTATATTTTACCTTTGCATTTTAATCCCCGGCTCAATAGCTTTTGTATATGATGTACTTTTTCTTAATAGAAAATTAAAGTAAATAAATATTATTTTGTTATTCTAATATAGAATATAAACATCTTGTTGATTACTAATTTATAAGGTTTAAATAACTTTATATGGCACAAGCAAGTATTGATAAGTTAGCAACGCAAAGAAGTACAATTGACCTAGAAGGTCATAGTGATGGTGATTTCGGTCTCGGAGAAGAGTTTTTACTCTCTTTTGTTTTTGATGATATTATACTAGTAGAATTTATCGATGAATCTTCTGATGAAGGTGCAGGTGATGCAATTAAGAGAGGTGGTATTTATATACCAACAAATTCTCTCAATAAAGCATGGAGAAAGGCTAAAGTCGTTCTCGTCGGACCTGAAGTTAAATATACTAAAAAGGATGATATAGTAATGTTTCCTAATGATAAAGGTGCACCTGTATCTAATATGGAAATTGAAGGGTATGGTAAGATCAAAAAAGGTATGTTCTTAAATGAACAACGATTGTTTGGTATTTGTAAATTAAAGACATAATAGATGAAAATAGGGTTAGCTAGTTTAAAATCAACATTAAGATCTAATGTTTGCGAAATATTATTCGCAAGAAGACGACCACGAGCAGGTCGATCACCTAGCAGAAAAATGCTTTGTACTTTAGATCAAAGTATTTTAAATAGCGTTAACGGTAGAATAACTCTAAACTATAAACCACCAACTAGTGCTCCGAAATATAATCCTGAATCTAAAAATTTATTATTAGTATGGGATATATTTATGCAAGATTGGAGAATGGTGAGTATGGATAATTGTGATTTAATTAATTCAATTCCTGGTAATGATAAGTTTTGGGAATACTTTAATGAAAATTATTTAAAGATGTCAGCAGAAGAGAAAATGAGTTTTATGTTATGATGGTATACAATGAAAAGATTGATGAAATTTTATCCAAATTACTACTTAGAGATTTAGTATTTATAAATTCAAATGGAAAAATTCTTAAAAAAGGACAATTAATTCTTTTTAAGAAAAAGGAATTTTATTACGTATTTTCACTAAAAACAGATAAAGGTAGTATTAAGGATTATGAAATGCCTTATCCTTTTAATATAACCAGTGTTGGTGGTAACGTTGTAATGGATTACACGTTAAAAGAATTTTCACAACGTGATGAGATATTTTATTATAAATGTAAGATGATAAATGAACCGAAAAAGAGTAAGTTATACAACTATACAGTTGTTATATCAGCTATTATGTAATATAATAGATTAATGGTAAGCAAATATATAAATAATTTTCCTGAAGGTTATAGTCCAAGTAAGCAGCAAGTTAAGTTAATAAGAGATATAGAAGATGCTTATAGTAGCGGTGTTAAGTTTGTAATTTGCAGTGCTCCGACTGGTAGCGGTAAAAGCTTTATATCTAAAACGTTAGCTAATGTTTCAAACGAACCTAGTAGTTATTTTAAAGAATTGGTACAGACATATAAAGCTTTTAAAATGGATGGTACAGGTGGTTATGAATATGAAGACGAATGTAAAGAAGAAAAATCATCTGGAGCTTTTGCATTAACTATAACAAAATCATTACAAGATCAATACCTACAATTATTTAAAGATAGTGTTGTCGCAAAAGGTAAATCAAACTACGTAAGTACTATTGATACTAATATTGATGTAGAAGTAGAAAATGCTATTATACCAAAAAAGATTTTGGAAGAGCATAGAATTAATAATAAATGCCCATACCATAACGCTCGTAATAAAGCTCTAATTGAAAAATTTGGAGTGCTGAACTATAAAATGTTTTTATCTTTACCGGCTCACGTTAAACGTAAGAATTTTATTATTTGTGATGAAGCATCTGAATTAGAAGATGAAATAATTAAACAGTTTTCTGCTTTAATTGATCCAGATAGGTTAAAAAAATATGGAGTTAATAGTGGTAGTCTATATTCAACTAAAAATGAAGCAGTACTTAAATGGTTATATAATACTATTGTTGAAATTAGTGAGCATGTAACTAAATTAACAAACGTTAATAATAAAAATAATATTGAAATTAGTCATAGTGATTCAATTAAATTATCATATTGTAAAAACTTACACCGTACATTATCTCTTATTATTGAAACGTGGGGTGATTGTGAGTATATTACGCAAAGAAATGAAGGTATTGTAAGTATAACTCCATTGAAAGTCGATAAGTTAACCAAATATATTTTTAACTATGGTGATAAAGTTTTACTAATGTCAGCAACTATTATCGATCATAAACACTTTGCAAAGACTTTAGGTATTACTGATTACAAATATATTGAAGTTGATAGTACATTTGAAGCAGAAAAAGCTCCAATTTATATTAATACTAAACATAAAATTAATCATTATAATCTAAAGAAAATATTACCTAGTATTATTAAACAAATTGATAATATTTGTAAAGAACATAAAAATGAAAAAGGTATTATACATACCCATACTGGATTTATTACATCATGCTTAAAAGATGGTTTTAGAGGTAATAAAAGATTCTTATATAGAGATCAAGAAAGTCGAAATGAGGATATATTACATGAACATTCTTTAAGTTCTGAACCAACTGTACTGGTTAGTCCATCTTTAGGCTTAGGTATTGACTTAAAGGATGATCTTGCAAGATTTCAAATAATTATTAAAGCACCGTATTTACCTTTAGGTGATGAACGGATTAAAAAAATGTTTGAATTAGATAAACAATGGTATTCAAATAAAATGTTAAGTAATGTTGTACAGCAATGTGGTCGTGGAATTAGAAGTCAGGAAGATCATTGTAAAACATATATTTTAGATGCGAGTATATTTCAAGCTATATTAAGAAATAAAGAATCATTGCCTAAGTACTTTCTCGATAGATTTGTATAAATATTATTAATGCAAACTTTTAAAGATTATTACATCGAAGAAGGAAAATTAAGTAAAGCTTTAGCGATGGGAGCTTTAGCTACATCATCTGTATTTGGTAATTTTGTTGACGATTGGTCAGATTATTACCAAACGTTCGGTAGTAGTAGTAAACCAGCGCTACAAGCAAAAGCTAAAGAAAACGAAGCTAGAGCAACAGCAGTTCTTACTGCTGGTTATACAGTACCTGCAGATGCTAAAGAAGCAATCTCAATAGCAGCGGCTATCTTTGATGGTGATGATGGTCATAGTGCAGCTGAATTAAAAGACTATTTAGAAAAGACCGGAGCAGTAGAATCAGAATACAAAACAAAAGTTCAATACGGTGGTGGTCCTGCAAAAAGTTATTGGCAAGTAGAACCTGAAACTGCAATGGATTTAGTTAAAAATTCATCTGCGTATTTTGGTTCTAAATTTCATAAAGCATTCGGTAATGACGCCTTGAAAAGGTTACAAGATTATGATGAAAAAGCTTGGTCAGATATCTTAGAGAAAAACGACGCGTTAGGAGCTACGATGGCAGCTGCTAAATGGATATCTACTTCTTGGTAGATCCTTTTTTCTTTGAACGTCTCTTTGTGTTGCTATCAGGTAATTGAAATAGTAAAGTACTTACCTTACCCCCTGATTGACCTTTAAAACCAGTAGTAGACTTAGTGTCATGAGGTTCATTTAGCTGTGGGTTGACCGTACCATACTTACCACGTGATCTTACCTTTACCGGCTTTTTAGTATCTGTAGGAGCTCTAAAATCTTCTAGTATACTTTCGACCATTGAGTTGAATTTCATGTAAATATTTATTATAATAGTGTATATGCGCAAGTCATTAAAAATAAAATGTATTGTAACGGGTAAAGAAAGTTTCTTTTCTGGAGAATATTTAGTAAAAAAAATTAAAGAATATGGATGTATTGAATCTTTAGAAAAGTATTATGTCAGCCGAGAAGTTAAAACTTTACTTACTAAAGGTTATAAGATTAATGAAATTATCAATATTTTAAATGTTAACAGTGATAATGCTATACCACATCCAGATATAATGGCTTTTATTGAGTCAAAATATACAAAAACAAAATTAAAAGTACCAATTGTAAGTGAAAATTTATCAGGATTTACTTATAATAAATCAGATCCAGACGTTGAAATCTTCATATATAATCATATAATTAACGTATGAGTATATTAGTCCCACGCATTAACGGTAATAAATTACAGATATTTGACCCATCTAACGGAGCAATAAAACGAACAATGGGGTTACCGTCAGGAGCCACGTTTTCAGGTCCAATTGCTTCTGGTGACTTAACTACAGTTAGTATACATATGAGTAACGGAACGAACAGATCCCGTACATATGATATGACTAACGGCCGGTTAATTTCAGATATTCAAATGTAATATGATTGATATTACACTAACTGAATGTGCAGTAAACACTAAGGAATTTAAAGCATTTGATCAAAAGCTGCCTACTCTATTTTTAGGATTTGCTATAAAAAATGAGTATGATAATCAGCGTTTAGAAATTTGTGAAAAGTATGAACCAAAAAAGCGCCTTTTTATATTTGAAAATAAAGACGGGTTCTCAAAAATAGATAATGAATTTAGTGTTTTACCACTATATGGGTTATTTCTTAACCTTAACCAACAAGGTAATAATATAGCAAAAACTCTATTGGCTGAGGAATTAGCAGGCAATATGAATATTGATAGGTATGAAAAGATTCTAGCTGAATATAATCTATCATGCAATGATAGTTATTCGTATTTGAATAAGCGAATATACCCGATAGATTTTACCCACTTTAAGGAACTAACTGATAATAGTTTAAGAGATGATAATAAGATATTACAGCATCTTTTAAACCTAAATGAACATAAATTTGATTTTCAAAAATTCGGTAGCTTTAAGCTATTAATTTTAGTATAACTTTGTAAATAATGAATATGAATATTGTAAAGAGAAACGGTGATTCCGTCCCATATGACGTAGAAAAGATTCATAAAGTCGTAAACTGGGCAGTTGAAGATATAAAAGGGGTAACCGCTTCTGATATTGAAATTAACTCTAAACTTCAAATGATTGAAGGTATTACGACTGATGAAATACATAATGTATTAATTGAGTCTGCTGTTAATTTAATTTCTTTAAATGCACCGAACTATCAGTACGTTGCTTCCCGCTTATTATCCTACCAGCTACGTAAAGATGTTTGGGGAGGTAAGAACCCACCTAAGCTATTAGATTTTATTAATAAGAATGTACATGAGAATGATGTATATGATGAAGATATTCTTATGTTATATACAGACAAAGAGATTAATAAGCTAGATGAGTATATCGCTCATGATCGTGATAACCTCTTTACATATGCAGGTATGCGGCAACTTTGTGACAAATATCTAATTCAAGATAGATCTAATACTAAAATTTTCGAGACTCCTCAATTTGCTTATATGATTATTGCAATGGTATGCTTCGGTCAATATACCGGTTCAGCTCGCGTACAGTATGTAAAGAAAGCATATGATTATTTCTCTAAGTTTAAGATCAATCTACCAACACCATTAATGGCAGGTGTACGTAGTAAGATTAGACAATATGCATCTTGCTGCTTGATCGATATCGATGATACATTACCATCTATCTTCTCATCATCTACCGCAGCAGGTTATGCAACTGGTTCTCGTTACGGTATTGGATTAAATATTGGCCGGGTTCGCCCTATCAACTCACCAATTCGTAATGGTGAAGTTATGCATACTGGTGTTATTCCATTCTTAAAGTTAATGGAATCTACAGTTAAGTCATGTCATCAGAATGGCATTAGAGGTGGGTCAGCTACAGTTAACTTTCCTTTCTGGCATTATGAAGCAGAAGACATGCTGGTGCTTAAGAATAATTCCGGTACTGATGATAACCGAGTTCGTAAGCTAGATTATTGTATTCAATTCAGTGAGCTCTTTTATAAGAGATTCTTAAAGAATGAAAATATTACATTGTTTTCACCTAACGAAGCTAAGGATCTTTATGATGCATTTGGTCATGAGAATTTTGATGAGCTTTATGAGCAATATGAGCGTAAGACTAGTCTTAAATTTAAGAAGACTGTTAAAGCTAGGGAAATGATGTCTCTTTTTGTTAAAGAGCGTGTTGAAACTGGTCGTATATACTTCATGAATATTGATCATTGTAATCAACGATCTGCATGGAATGATGATATTAAGATGACTAATCTTTGTGTTGAAGTGTTACACCCTACTAAACCGTTACAACATACTGATGATAAGGATGCTGAAATCGGTATTTGTATTTTATCTGCAATTAACGTTTTAGAGATTCAATCTGATGCAGAGATGGAAAAGGTATGTGATATTATCGTACGTATCTTAGATCAATTAATTGATTATCAAGATTACTTCTTACCTGCTGCTGAAAACTTTACTAAGAATAGAAGATCTTTAGGTATTGGTATTACAAACTTCGCAGCATATCTTGCAAAAGCTGGTGTTAAGTATACTGATGAGGAAGCTCCTAATGTAGCTGACGAGTTGATGGAAAAGGTACAATATTATCTTCTCAGTTCTTCATGCAATATTGCTAGCGAAAAGGGTAAATGCCCGAAATATCATAAGACTAAATACAGTCAAGGTTGGTTGCCAATTGATACTTATAAGAAGGAAATCGACGAATTTGTTACTCGTAAGAATTCAATGGACTGGGAAGGCTTAAGAGAGAGAATTAAAGAGCATGGCTTACGTCATAGTACTGTATCGGCTATCATGCCGTGCGAGAGCTCTTCTGTAATACAGTGTTCAACGAATGGTATAGAACCTATTAGATCTTATATTACATATAAGAAATCTAAAGCTCGTACATTACCAGTTATCGTACCTAATTATAGTTCTTTAAAAAATAAATATACTCTAGCGTATGAAATGGAAGATAATGCCGGGCTTATTAAGATTGTAGGAGCATTACAGAAATGGGTAGATATGAGTATTAGTGCTAATATGTACTATAATTACGAACATTATGAAAATGGAGCTCTACCTGACTCTAAAGTTATTAAAGAGATTCTTCTTGCTTATAAATTAGGCTGGAGAACAGGATATTATAATAATACTGACGATGGTGATAAGCAAAGTTCTAGTGGTGAGGAACAATCGGATAATGGTTGTGAATCTGGAGCATGCGCATTATAAATAAAGATATATAAATATGGAAACTGTACTAAATTTAAAGAATATTGACACAACAAAACAGCCGATGTTTCTTGGAGAGGATCTAGCTCTTCAACGTTACGATAGGTTTAAATATCCGAAGTTCTTCGACCTATGGAGAAAGCAAGAAGAGTTTCACTGGCTACCAGAAGAAGTCTCTCTTACAAAGGATCGTAGTGATTATGAAAACCTAACAGATACTGAAAAGTTTATTTTTAATAGTAATCTTAGATGGCAAACTATGACTGATAGTATGTTATCTAGAAGTATTCATAATATTAAAAATTATGTTTCTAATCCTGAATTAGAAATCTGTATGACTACTTGGGCTAGATTTGAAACTATTCATAGCTATTCGTATACATATACTCTACAAAATATTACTAAAGATGCTACGGGATTTTTTGATTCTATTCTAGAGGATAAGGAAATTGTTAAACGTGCTGCTGAAGCTAGTTCTGCATATAATCAATTACTCGGAGATGATTCAGGTGATATTAAGCAGAAGATCTTTAATGCCATTCTTTCTACTCAAATTACTGAAGGTTTATCATTCTACACATCATTTGCATGCTCGTTCTTCTTCGGTTATAGAGGTAAGATGGAAGGTAATGCTAAGATTATTGGATTAATTGCTCGTGATGAAAATTTACATGCTGCAATTACTCAAAATATTATGAAGTATTGGAAGGAAGATAAGAGTGAAGGCTTCCAGCAAATAATGAAAGATAATAAGCAGAAGATTTACGATATGTATGGCTTAGCTGCAGAGAACGAGAAGAAGTGGGGAGAATATCTATTTTCTCAAGGTTCACTATTAGGATTGAATGCTGAAATGCTCAGCGGTTATATTGAATGGTTAACTAATACAAGATTACGTTCTCTTGGCTATGATAAGATCTTTGATCAGCCTACTAACCCAATTGGTGGTTGGTTGAATAGCTTTTCAGATAGCTCTAAGGTTCAAGTAGCTCCGCAAGAGACGGAAATTAGCTCTTATAAAATCGGAGCTCGAGATACAGAGATTGGAGAAGAAGAGTTTAATGACTTTGATCTTTAATGCTTACCTTCTGATTTAATATAAATAACTCCTAGCGTTTATCTATAGTAGCGTAACCACTGAATACACGGTGGTTACGCTTTTTTTTCTTGATTTTATACGTGGTATATATTATAATATATGTATGAGTAAACAGATTTTATTTGATGAAGCAGGCCGTAAAAAGATTTTAACAGGCGTTGAAACGCTAGCTAAAGCTGTTAAGGTTACATTAGGACCTAAAGGTAGGAATGTATTAATCGGTAAATCATTCGGCTTACCAGCTGTTACAAAGGATGGGGTTACAGTAGCTAAAGAAATCTCATTAGAAGATCCTTTTGAGAATATGGGAGCGCAGATGGTACATGAAGTAGCATCTCGTACAGCTAATTCAGCAGGTGATGGTACTACAACTGCTACAGTATTAGCTGAAGCAATTTATAAAGTAGGTATTAGAAATGTAGCAGCAGGTGCTAATCCAGTTTATCTTAAAAGAGGTATTGATAAGGGTGTTGCTGCAGCTGTTGATGCGATTAAAGCAATTAGCAAGCCAGTTCAAGGTATGGATGATATTCGTCAGATTGCGACTGTATCTGCTAACTGGGATGCATCTGTTGGTAATATTATTGCTGATGCGATGGAGAAGGTAGGTAGCGATGGTACTATTACAGTAGAAGAAGCATCTGGTCTCGAAACTACACTTAATGTTGTTGAAGGTATGCAATTTGATAGAGGTTATCTTAGCCCATATTTTGTAACTAATGATGCAAGTACAGAAGCAACATTCGATAATGCGTTGATTCTCTTATGTGATAAGAAGATTACTAACCTGAATGAATTACTTCCATTACTACAGATTGTAGCTAAGAAGAATAAGCCTCTGCTTATTATTGCAGAAGATGTAGAAGGTGAAGCTCTATCAGCTCTTGTTGTTAATAAGTTACGAGGTACGCTTAATGTTGCAGCAGTTAAGTCTCCTGGTTTCGGCGATCGACGTCGTGAGATGTTAAAGGATATTGCAGTATTAACTGGTGGTTCTATTGTAACTGGAGATGATACTTTAAAGCTTGAAAATGTTAAGCTTGAAAACCTCGGACAAGCTAAGAAAGTTACAGTTACGAAAGAAGCTACCACAATTGTTGAAGGTAAAGGTTCAGTAGCTGAAATTGCTGCAAGGGTCGATGTATTGAGAGGTCTTATTGCTGAATGCAGTTCTGATTATGATCGAGATTCATTACAAACACGCTTAGCTAAATTATCAGGAGGTATCGGTGTTATTAGTGTCGGTGCTCAGACTGAACCTGAAATGAAAGAGAAGAAGGATAGAGTTGACGATGCATTAGCAGCCACAAGAGCAGCAGTTGAAGAAGGTATCGTACCAGGTGGTGGGACTGCTTTATTACAAGCCAAATGGGCTATTAAAGAGGTAGTTGACTCTCTTGAAGGTGATGAAGCTATTGGAGCTCGTTTAGTTGAAAAGTCAGTTGAAGCGCCAATTCGTCAGTTATGTGAAAATGCTGGTGTAGATGCATCTCAAGTTATATTAAAGATCTATGAAAGTAAATTAGGTTATAATGTAGCTACTGATGAATATGTAGACTTACTTCAAGCTGGTATCATCGACCCGACGAAGGTAACGCGATGCGCATTGCAGAATGCAGGCTCTGTAGCGGGAATGCTATTAACGACAGAGTGTCTTATCGTTGATGACCCTTCAGACAAACAAGAAGCTCCAGCTCCGATGAATCCTATGGGTATGATGTAACAATTGAAAAACAAACTAGAGGTAATAAATAATATTCTATGACTAAACTAACTACATATAGAGGTACAAACCCAATAACAAACATTGAATCTGCATTAGAAAACATGTTCAATTTAACTCCTATCTTCCATAACCTGGAAGAAGTATACATTACAGGTGATACTGTCCGCTTTTCACAAGGTGATGATGGTCTCGCAGTACAAATCGACATACCAGGTTGTAAGAAAGAAGATCTTGATCTGAGTGTTGATTCTGACACCAGAGATGTTTACATTAAAGCTAAACGCACTATTAAAAATAATGATAGTGAAAAACAACTAACACTCAATCGCTCGTTTTCAGTAGGTAGAGACTATGATCTTAAAAAGATTAAGTTTAACTATGAAGATGGTATGTTAGAAGTTAATGCTCCACGTAGAAAAAAAGAGGAATACATTAAGAAATACACCATATAACTATAAATAAAAATAGGCCGGGGCATAACTAAACGCTAAATAGGGGATGGATGGTGGGTTTTTAGCGTTTAGAATATTGATAATCTCTGTATATTAACTAAATATTGATACATGGAAATTATTAAATTCTCAGCAAAATGGTGTGGTCCTTGCAAGACATATAAAATTATTTTTGATGATGTTATATCAAAATATTCCGATATAACTGTAAAAGAAGTAGATATAGATGACAATGCTGATATAACAAAAAAATATGACATTACATCTATACCAACAACAATTATAACAAAAAATAATGTTGAGTTAGATAGGTTAAAAGGTATAATTATCGGTAAAGAATTAAAAACATCTATTGATAAATATATCGATATATAAATACTTATAATGATATTAAGTTTAACATCACCTCAAACAATAGAATCTATAGATTTAGGTGCATCTACTCCCAGATTAAGTGGTGTTGTAGATGTAACTGGGTTTGATAGTCTAGTTAGTCTTAGTGTGAATGAAAATGATATTCAAAATTTTATTTTTCCTCCTAATAGTAACCTTGAAGAGTTATCTTTAAATTATAACAAGTTACAAGGAACAGTAAATCAATACATGCCATTAGGTGTAAAAAAAATATCACTTGATAATAACTTGATAACATCTATATCGAATTTATCTACCTATACTAATCTTGAAGATTTTCGTTGTTCAGAGAATCCAATGACTGGTAATGTTCCAGATTTAAGTGATAACACAGCTTTAGTTAATTTTGTAGTTGGTGATAATCAACTCACTGGCTCTATCCCAGATTTAAGTAATAATACAGAGTTGGTTTATTTTAAGTGTCGCAATAATCAACTCACTGGCTCTATCCCAGATTTAAGTAATAATACAGAGTTGGTTTATTTTACGTGTCGCGATAATCAACTCACTGGCTCTATCCCAGATTTAAGTGATAATACAGAGTTGGTTTATTTTACGTGTCGCGATAATCAACTCACTGGTAATATTCCAAGTTTAAGCAACAATACAGCGCTTACAAATTTTGCGTGTTCCGATAATCAACTCACTGGTAATATTCCAAGTTTAAGCAACAATACAGTGCTTGGAACTTTTAAGTGTTTCAAAAATCAACTCACTGGTAATATTCCAAGTTTAAGCAACAATACAGTGCTTGAAATATTTAACTGTCGTAGTAATCAACTCACTGGTAATATTCCAAGTTTAAACAACAATACAGCGCTTGGAACTTTTAAATGTGGTTTTAATCAACTCACTGGCTCTATCCCAGATTTAAGTGATAATACAGCGCTTATAAATTTTACGTGTCGCAATAATCAACTCACTGGCTCTATCCCAGATTTAAGTGATAATACAGCGCTTACAAGTTTTGCGTGTTACGATAATCAACTCACTGGCTCAATTCCAGATTTAAGTGATAATACACCGCTTATAAATTTTAAGTGTTTCAATAATCAACTCACTGGTAATATTCCAAGTTTAAGCAACAATACAGTGCTTGAAATATTTAACTGTTTAAATAATCAACTCACTGGCTCTATCCCAGATTTAAGTGATAATACAGAGTTGGTTTATTTTGATTGTCACACCAATGACCTCACTGGATACGTGGCTGGTTCGGTACCAGTAAGTTTAAAAACTTTTAGAGCAAATAGCAATCAATTAACTGCAACAGCGGTAAATGCCATTTTAGCAGATTTCGTTGCCGCGGGTGCGACGAATGGTACTTTAAATTTAGGTGATCCGGGAAATGCTGCACCAACAGGACAAGGATTAACTGATAAACAAACATTACTTTCAAGAGGTTGGAGTGTAACAACAAATTAATATCATGGCAATACAAAAAATAACAAATGTCGATAATATCGAAACGACTCAAGAGCAGTGGTGGATACTATATAATGATGAAACAAAAATTGTAATAGAAGGTCCATTTCAATGCAGTGGGTATACATCATCACCACATATTATGGTGATTGCTGATACAGAAGAAGAGCTTCTAACATATATCGAAGAGAATGGTTTAATAGTTCCAATCGAGAAAAACGAGTAGATGATATAAGTATATCACTCTTTATACTATCTTTAGCTGGATATATTTGCGCTTGTATATATACTATAGATACAATAGGCATTAATGTTATTTTATTAACAAATTATATATTTGGTGCTACATGCAGTTTAACCATGATGATTGTATATTTTATGTATCGAAATAGATTAAATACTAATGTAATGTCTGATATCAATTTTAGTAATTCAAGCTATTATCGGTTTCTCAAGCAAGAACAGCAAGAGATCGAAAAATTAAAATGGATTGAATCAGAGAAAGTAGGCCGCGATATTGGATACAATAAAGCGGTTTTTTTGTGGACGAAAAACTACAGAACAAAATGGGTTACTAGTTTACCTAAAAGATAATACTAATTACTACCATTAAACCAAGCAATCCCACTGACTATAGCCGCTGTTACAGCTGTAACTATAGTCCATATAAATGCTGTAATTGATTTAAGTTTTGATTCTGATTCAGCTGCTTTCTGTTCAACTTCTCTCATACGTGTCTCATATTCAACAAGCCGCTTTAATATAGTGTGTGTTGTAGTGTTGAGACTAAGAATTTTTTCTTCAGCACGGGCTAAAGATACAACAGCTTCTGCCATCTTATCAATCTTTTCTTCAATTCTATCGAGACGAGTTTTTTCTCTAGAGTCCATATATATGTTTATATTTAAGAGATTTATTAGGGAATCTAATTGAAATCATTAAATTAATCTAATAAAAATTATTGGATTTAAATTAGGTATCACCTTTAGTAGGTTTATCGTTATCTTGGTAATTACCTTTACCTGGACCAAAATTAGATTTTTTCTCATTATGTTGAGGTCTAGATATTGATCTATCACTACCAGAATTAACTTCTTTAGCAATTTCTCTCAATCTTGTATTATTATCTACTAAGGTTAATGGTAAATTTGCAAAGGCATGAGAATGTTCATAGCATCTAACTTTATCATCATTACTATCTGCTATAAGAGTTATTGTACCACCGGTCCAACTATTATGGTTATCAGAACTATCTGCTGCATCTACATGTGTACCACCTTTAATATTTACTTTAAATTGTAGACCTGTTAACAGTTTAGCAAAAACAGTTGTCTGTTCGGTTAATTGAAACTCTCTTGGAGCAGTAACATGCTGTAAGAATGTTTCACCTTCTACATGTAACCCACCACCAACAACTAAATTTTTATTAACCCCGAGACTGTTTTCAATTATAATCTGTCTTTGACGTTTGTTTCTCATGTTTAATATTTCAGCACTAATATTAATAGTTTTAGCATCTATATTAATTTCATTTTCTGAACCTAAATTAATTTGTTCCCCAGCTATATTAGTTATGGTTCCTGACATATTTATAGGTCCGTATGTTTTTAGATGTAACCCACCTGCCCCAACCATTACGTTATATCTATTGCATACATTTAACGTTGAATTACCGCCAGGTAGATCTTGAACATGTACATATTCAAGTAATGGGCTATCAGATTGATTTACATATACACCATCATCATCAACTAAAACTTCATTGTTTATTGATTTACCGATATTATCCAGCCGTATACTACCGAAATCATTCATAAGAACTCCGATAGTTTCTAACTTATGCTTAGTTATTTCAATAACTTCACTACCACCAAGACCTAATTCATTTTCTATTTTAATTAAATCTTCTAAATTATCTTCAATTAACGACTGTAATTTATCTTTTTTTGTTTCAACGTCCCATTCACCATTTTGTGTTGAAAGATGTTTACCTTTACCATTTAACCAATCTCTACCACTTTCATTTACCCATCTTGAAACAATAGGCGCGGTTGTTGTTGATTGAGCTACAGTTTTTAAATCATTCATACCTGTAGGTCCATCAAATGTACTAGTAGAGAATTTACCAAAACCGTTACCAGGTTGTATATCTTCATTCTTTAAAGCTTTATATTCGTACTTACCATCTGTAACCGGGAAGTTTATAAAATCTCCAACTCTAGATTGCTCAGTACTATTACGCTTAACCATTATAGCACCGTTAGCGTTAAGTATATTATTATTATTTGTACGTTTAATTTCAAATAACTGCTTGTTGTTTTGTATAACAGCTACAATATCTTTCCATTTATCGAAATATTCGGTATTTAAAGTACCAACTTTTTTATATTTATCCCGCTTAATTATTTCATCAAAATCTTTACCAGTATACGAATTTTTAAAACCTTGAACTGTATCAAAACTATCATTTAATACCAATTTTTGATCATTTTTTGTAGCTAGTTCAATATTAACATTATTATTAAATTCTTTAAACGAACCACTATAATGGGTTAATTTAATTTTTTCATTTAAATCAGAATTGACAATTTCAAAAGTACCTCCTTTTTGATTGAGGACATATTTGTTTCTGTAATTTTCAACATTTTGATCTACTTCAGTTAAGGGTTCTGGATAATTTTCAAACTTACCAGGATAATCTTGAGGTTCGTTGTAGATACCATTCCAATCATCTGAACCATAACTAACACCAGTTACAACTGGGAAATTCGGATTACCATCTCTAAAAAATACATACACATGTGCACCAACTGCTGGTATACCAAATGCACCTTTTGCTCCGTTAGTATATGTTGTCGGTTTATACATATAACTATACGGGTTCGGGTTATTAACATTATTAACATCACCTGCAAATGCGTCTTCTAATCTAGCGTTTGCATTTTCATAAACTGAACCAGGTTTAGAGCCAGATGACGCTGCGAAATTAGAGTAAAAATTACCATCAGATGTATTAGCATGGTAATTAAAATCGTTAAACCTACCTGAACTATTCTCACTTGTTAAAGGTGAACATATTTCACACCATGGTAATACCAGTTTTAAATCTTCTAAAACTGATGTTAAATCTGAATCAATATTAAACCCGATAAATTTATATTTTTTATCTGTCTTATCTTCTATCCATTTACTATAAACCGTTCCAGAAATATGAGGTACAAAGACTTTAACCCTACCTCTTTGATCTGGATCGTTATTTTGAACGACGATTCCTATATATGTACTGTTATATTCTTTCATTATATTATATCCATTTTCTATCGGTTATGTTTCCGAAACGTTCTTCAAATATTTGTTGAGCTAGTAAAGTAATTGCACTGACAGTGCTAGGGTTTGGTAATCTTGATTTAGCTACATCCATATAATATGCTTTTTGTTCAAAATAAGTAGTAATGTTTGTACCGTTATCACCGACCCATTCCGGGTAACCTGCTGCAGCTTCTTTTTTTGCAAATTCTTGTATAGCAAAATAGTTAGACATTCCATATGGAGAAAAATCGTAATAGTCATCTATTTTCATTATAGTCGCTATAAACCTAGTAGGTATAATTGCTTGACCAGCGAAATATGCTGCTTCTTCTTCTTCCGTCATAGGACCAGCTAAACTAGATACTCTGGATAAAGATTTCGTTTGACTCTTCGTTACTTCTGCTACGGGGATTTCAGCTTGTGCTGCAGCTTCAACACCTGCTGCAGCTTCAGCAGTTTTTTCATCGCAAAAATTACCTTTAAAATTTGGTATACCTAGCTTTATATCAGGTACTGTAGTTAAATTCTTAACAAGCTTATTACTCATATTACCTATATCTTTTACGGTATCTTTTAGACCAGCAGCTGCTAATTTAGCACTCTCTACCTGCTGTACAATTTCATCTTCTAAAGCGTTTAAACTATTTTTAATTTCATCTTTAATACTTGCTGCACCTTTTTGTAATTCTGCACTAGCAGATGTAAATAAGTTCTTAGCTTCATTTAATTTACCTTTTACTGCATCAACTCCAGAATTAATATAAGCACCGACATCTATATCTTTAACGTCTGTAGCTAAACTCGATAGACCAGATTTTATATCTGAGACTAAATCAACTGCTCCACAAACTTTATCTTTTAATTCACCTTTAACATTACTTATAGTATCACCAATTACTGATGTCTTTACAGTTGTAGGTAATTCTAACGTTTTAGTAGGTATAATATTGTTAATTTTTTCTGTATATTCATCTAAATTTGGTTTAGGGAGCGGCATATAAATATTTACTTGACTATTCAGTTTTTACTACTATAATTAATGTATGTATGTATCACATGAAAGTCCTATATCATTTCTAGAACAATCACGATCGTATAATGATTACGATTATGCTTTAGTTCATCTATTTGAGACTCACCCAGAATATTATCAGTTTTTTAAAGATTCTATTAAATTAGGTCGTCAAGTATTGCTAGATAATAGTATCTTCGAGCTCGGTGAGTCTTTTGATTCAGAAAAGTTTGCTAAATATGCTGAAGAATTAAAACCTAGTTTTTATATTGTACCCGATGTATTAGAGGATGGATATGCTACAATTAAGAGTTTTTCTGAATTTACAGGTAAATATCCAGACTTACCAGGTTTAAAAATCGGAGCAGTTCAAGGTAAGACATATGATGAGATTGTCGATTGTTATAGGTATATGTCAGACTATGCTGATTACATCGCGATTAGTTTCGATTTTAGTTATTATATTGTAACTGGTATCGGTAAGACTAAATTAGAAAGATGGTGTGATGGTCGTCGAAGATTAATTAACCAATTAAAATCGGATGGTATTTGGAATAATAATAAACCTCATCACCTTTTAGGTTGTTCTTTGGCTAAGGAATTCAAAAGCTATATTGGTGATAGATCTATTAGATCTGTAGATACATCTAATCCAGTAGTTGCAGGTATTAAGGAACTTAGATATAATGGTGATCTAGGATTAAACGAAAAGCCATCGATTATGTTAGCTGATCTAATTGATCATGAAGTTACTGATACGGAGCAAGAGAATATAAATTACAATGTTAATCAATTTAAAAGTATTATAGGTCATGGTTATTAGTTTTACAGGAGCTCAAAGTACAGGTAAATCTACTTTACTGAAAGCAATTCAATTGGATGAACGCTTTCGTAAGTTTAATTTCGTACCAGAAATTACAAGGAGTTTAAAAGATAAATATAAGTTAGATATTAATGAGAGTGGAGATGAATATACTCAATTATTAACTGTAAATAGTCATCTATATAATTATCTCGATTTTAAAGGTAAAAATGTTGTATTAGATAGATGTATTCTAGACGGGTTGATATATACGATGTATCAGTATCAGACGAAAAAAATACCTATTGAGATATATAATTATAGTGAATACCTCTTTAGTAAATTGATTGGTAATGTAGATGTTATACTTTATACAGAACCTGACATACCCTTAGTAGATGACGGTGAGAGAAGTGCGAATAAAGAGTTTCGTGATACTATCATTAACCTTTTTGAAGAGGCAATCAATCATTTTAAAATAGATGTAGTAAGGTTAAGTGGTACAGTTGAACAACGGTTAGAAACAATATATAATACATTTGATAATTATGGCAAACAGTAAATTAGATAACAGCAATATTAGTAAGCATCTTGGTCAATCGTCTCAATATAAGAGTACGTATGATAAAGGTCTACTAGTAAGAGAACCCCGAAGTAATAACAGAGAGTATCTCAATATTTTTGATGATGCTTTACCATTCGTTGGTTCAGATACGTGGAATGCATATGAATGCTCATTCCTTTTAAAGAATGGTCGACCTGTAACAGGTGTAGTTAAATGTGTATACCCATGCAGTAGTAAGTATATTGTCGAGAGTAAGAGTATTAAACTATACTTTAACTCTTTTAATATGACTAAAATGGGAGATGGTAATGATAAAGCAGTTAAGAACTTCGAAGAAATTTCTGCTAGAGACTTAAGTGAATTACTTCAGACTGATGTTAAGGTATCATTTCATAGTGGTGTACGAGTAAATAAAAAGTTTAATAGTCCAGATAATGAATGGGATATTGAGCATTATTTAAATGTTGATCTCTTAGAGGATTCTAGCGAGCTTGAATATACTCAGTATACTGAAGATCCAAGTTTATTAGAAGCAGTTAGTCGAGAGAATGAAGTAGAGCAGAAGTTCTATTCTGGTTTACTTAAGAGTAACTGTCGTGTTACTTCTCAGCCAGATTGGGGGGATGTATTCATTCATATTAAATCAAAGAATGCTATCGATGCTCATAGTATATTGAAATATGTTATATCATTTAGAGATGAATGTCACTTCCATGAAGAAATTTGCGAGTGTATATATAAACGTTTACAAGATGCGTTCGAACCGAGCGAACTCTTAGTAATGTGTCTATATGCGCGACGAGGTGGTATTGATATTAACCCAGTTAGAGCATCAAGCAATGATCTAATTGAACGGTTTGCTAAGCCGCTTGTTGATCCTGGGATGATACATATCAAAACGAGTAAGCAGTAATATAAGAGCCGATAGCGAAAGTTATCGGCTTTTTAATGCGCACAAAAAGAGACCTAGCTCAAATTAATGAACTAGGTCTCAAACTATATCTGTTAACCAGATAGCGGATTAATCCGCGTTTAATTCGGCTTAGAAGTAAACACTCTGCGTAGCAGGAGTGAATGCTTGTCCGAGTCCGGTTACAATGATAACGTGATAGTAGAGATTAGCACCGAAGATATTGTCTACGACACCATAACGTGTAAGCAAGCCTACACGTGGCGCGAAGTCATTCGGTCCAATTGTTCTCTGAACCATAACTGGGATGTATGGGCAATAGATAAGACCAGTGTCGTAAAACTCTGGACCCTTATAACCAAGAAGTGCGTATTCAACAGTACTGTTGATCGCTGCACCGCCAGAAAGGTCATTCTTAAGTGCCTGACCTTCTGTACGTGTGTCACGATAAACGTTGAAACGTCCACCAAGATTACCAATTTTTGCAACACCGACAGGTTGTGTATTAACACTACCTTGTACTGGTGCCCATTGGAATTCAGGAAGCATTTCAAGAATTGCAGCAACACGTGGAGTACAAACTATAAAGTTTGCAGCACCTCTACGGTTACGAACAGCAATTCGATTTGCTTCAATGATTAATCTTTGGTAGAAATCACGGTTACGCTCTACTAACCATCGGCCATCAGCGGACTGTGGAGCCCAAACTGAGTAACCAACACCTTTACCAGCGTTGAGAGAAACTTGAACCATTCTCATAAGCATTTCACGGTCGATTTCGGCCTGAATTTCATACGACATAGCGTTTGTCAATTCAGTATCGATGTCGATACCATTCATGTTTTTGAGATCTTGTTCAAGCTCTACCGACCAACGTGCGCCTAAGCGACGTGTACCGGCTTCAACTGCAGTCTTCTCAAAGGATACTTCCATAGTTGGAATATCACCTGTGAGCTCGAAGTTTTGAAGGAGTCTTGCGACACCTCTATCAGCTTCGCTGAATGCACCAAACTCTGTACTTTCATCACCACTTAAGTAGTTAGCAGATGTACCAGTGTAGGCTGTGTATAGCTCTTGGTATCCAGCTTCGGTTCCGCTTCCACTATTAGCTAGTGAAGAGATAGTACCAGGTACGCTCGGAGTAGGAGCGGTATTGTTGTCAATACCGTTACCCAGAACTTGGCCTGAATACTTATAACGAAGTGCGAAAGCAAGACCAACTGGACCTGCCATAGGCTGGACACCTACGATTTCATTTGTAATTAACTCGGGAAAAGTACGTCTAATCATTGGAATCAAGATTTTTGGAAGACGAGCATCATTAGTAGCATAGCTGTCAGTTCCAGGTGTACCGGAAGCGTTGCCGCCAACTCCGATAGAACCACCGTTACCGAAAGCACCGCCAGTGCCTGATGTGTTACCCTCTTGAATGCACCATGCTTCTTGGTTTTCCAATAACATTGCTGTATTCAAACGAGTGTGACTGTCTTCAATTGCTGCAACACTCTTAGATGTGTAGTCCAGAACTGGAGCCCACTTTTCTAAAAGAGACGAAGCTCTTGATTCATCAATATATGCCTGTGAAGGTCTAATTGTATTTGTATTCATAATAGATTTTTTCCTTTATATCGACCCCAAGGTTTTTACGTAAACCAGGAAACTCAGGAATGCCTAAACAATGTAGGAAATTCTTAGTACTTTGAAAGTTCTTGAAGATAAGGTGAGTCATTAGATGCACTTTGAACCGGTGCACTTTCATGTATAACACGATCTACTTTCTCCGTTGTACTATAAGCCTCTTCTTTTAGAGTCTCGAGCCTGCTCTCTTCCTTTTTCTTGAAAAGCTTAACAGTATAGTCGAAGTTCTCAGAGATAAACTCTGCACCCTTACCGGATAGTACCTTCTTGACATACTTTTTAGCTCTTTCATCGAGTTGCGCTGCCTTATTTTCTAGAATAAACTCAGATTTAACTGCATCTAATTCTTTCTTTACTGCGGCGTTCTCTTTAAGAACAGACTCAAGCTTCTTAGAAGCTTCATTGATTTGGTTATGACCATCTAACACTGCATCTTTAACGCTTTCTTTTTCAAGAGCGCTATCAACTGCAAGGTGTGATCTTAAATTTTCTAATACCTTCTTAGCTTTGGTATTTTTAACTGCTTCTTGAATGCTAGCAGTTGGGATTTTTTCATCGATATAAACGTCGATGTAATCAGAAATGCTTTCTACTAAGCTTTCCTTAAAGTCATTAGCATCTTCTGTTAATGTTGTTTCATACTTACGAATAACTGCTTTAAGCTTATTAGCTCTATCAGCATCTACCGCTTCAACCACTGTCTTTAATTTAGCACTATGATCATTATCGATATGAACAATCAATTCTTCAAGCTTTTCAGAATATAATTCATCTTGATCATTTAATGCTTGTTCAACATGAAGCTCAACCTTATCATTGACTTTTTGTTCAAAGACGTTTTCAATTTCAGATAACACTTCATCGTTAAGTGCTCCGCCGGTTGCTTCTTTTAGAATTGTTTTAATATTACTCATGGTTAAAAATATTTATATTATTATTTATGATTTGCTGCTTAATTTTCTGATCAATTACCTCAGATAAATTATTACTTGCATTCTGGTAATCTTTGTTCATGACATTACCGATAAATTTCCTAATATCTGTCTTTACATCTAACATATTAATTATTTATAACGTTCTTAGGAATTTAATAATGTTTTCTTTAAGAAATGCATCTTTATTTTTTAAAGGCATTGTTGATATGTTTTTCTCAAAAATATCATAAGCTTCTTCGAACTGACCATATGCATTAACAACGTATTGCTTACTCTCTAAAATGCCATTTACAAAAGCTTTCGGAAACGATGGATCAGCTACACAATCAATAGCTACTAATTTAAAGTCTTGAACACGGCTAACACCATCTTGGCCTGATTCTGGTATTAACTGACCTAAAGCTCTAGAGCTCATACCGACTCTTACACCATCATTAATAAGTGACCTGACAATTAAACCTGTTGGTGTAGAAAGAACTTTACTCTTACCGTAAAATACATTACCATCTTGCGTCATTTCTGTAACTAAGTGGCATGCTCTTTCTAGATCAACATCAGCTGTAGTTGGGTGATTTAACTCACCCATTGCTCTACCGGTATTTACCATCGTATCTTCGTACCGTTTAATTTCTGTTTGCATTTCGTTAAGAGAATAAATTCTTTTATTCCTATTAACATCTTCCGCCATCATATATGGACCTTTAATAAAGAAATTTTGAGAGCCTTTTGAATTACCTTCTTCGACGATATATTCAAATTCTTCTTTCGGTGCAGGTGATTCAACTATAAGATTTAAACTCATGTAATATTATTTATACTAGTAGGAACTATTTACTACTATTTTTTATTTTATACCTAATTCTTTTTCAGTTAAAATTAAAAATTCATAACCTTTTTTATCTGCCCATTTTTTAGCTGCTACCCATTTAGCTTGATTGACAACCCAAGTCTTTTGTTCATATAATATAGTCGTCCTTCTTTTACCTTTGGTGTTGCATGGTTTTTCGACTTGTTTACTTGGCTTTATTTCTATTAAAAATTTCTTTTTATTATTTTTATTATCCAGGAAAACTATAAAATTATCGACAAAATAACGGTGCACCTTATTATCTATAGGACTTAAATACGGTATTACAATATTTTCACTACCCCAAGCTAATACATTTTCATTTAAATCTGCCCATCTAAAAAACTTTAATTCCCAACTCGACCTATATACAGGGTCTCCTTTACCTATGTATTTTTTATTGTTATTAGGTTTGAATATACCTTGTCTATACCTTTTATCCTTTTTCATACTATAAATATAATTATGATATTTGAAGAAAAGATAATAACTAATTCAAGCATTAGACAAAAAAATCTAATGAGACCAGCTAAAGTGGCGTATGAAAATCCTGATACCGGTGTTACTATAAACAAAAAAGGTGCATATTATCTCATTAAAGATACTGCAGATGTAACAGTTAAATATCTAGCTCATCTATGTTATGCATCTTATGATAATCCAATAACAAGTTTAAAAGGTTTATTTACTCAAAGTGAGATAATTGATTTTGTTGGTAGAAGTAAAGAACAAGAACATACAAAACAACTTTTAGAAAATATATTAACAGATGCAGGTAGTATAAATCAAGTATCATATGATACACCTGTAGTAGATAATAGTACTGATGCAGTTGATCTATCAGTAACTGATGAAGAGGATGTATACGGTGATTATGAATCTGAACCGGAAGCAGATATACAAATAACTACAGTTAAAGAAGTTTTAAGTATAAACGATGCAAGTGGTATTATTCAAAAGCTAATTGAAATATTTCAAGCTACCGATTAACCAACAAAGAACATAGCAGGGTCTGCATCTCCTTGACCTGGTGCAGCCCCTGTAAGTAGTTGCTCTTCTAATGCTTGCTTTTCAGCTAAACCCTGTGTCATCAAATCTGTAGCGTTTACACTACCCCCGCCAAAAAGAGATACACTACCATATTTACCTCTTATATTAGCAACTACCATCTTTGTAAGAGCTAATGTATATTGATATACCCATAATTCTTTAATAATATCTCTAATAGGTCTTTCTACGTAGCATGCAATGACACCGTAAAATCTTATATCACTATTACCAGCATTAGGTTGAGGGTACATTCTCATAATTTGTGTTCTTTCATCAAATGTATATGATCGTCTGGTAGCTAATAATTTTTCTCTCGTTTCCATCCAATCTTTCATAGCATACCAACTAACCAAATCAAAGCCGTAATTACCCATTGCATAACTAAAATAAGTTTGTTGAGCCATCGTTTGTTCAATAGTAAACAATGTATTAATACCAGTAGATGAACCTTCTTCAAAGTCTGTCATAGCCACAACTTTTCTATAATCCATTACATCGTAATCGAAACTATTGATAAATTGACCATTATTACCGTTATCAGAACCTTCAACGGTAAATTTATCTTGAACTTTTGTTTTAAAAATTGAGCTAATTGTCGGAACTTCGGTGATAATATTAGTATAAAAATCAGGTGTAAAAATATCATATGCATCTATACCACTTAATAAAGCTGAAGATAAAGAAGATATACCTGTAAATAATGAACCAGGTGCACCACTAGTAGAAATGTAAACTGTATTATCTTCTACTAGTTTTGTAAAATCTGGATTTCTAGTTCTTAAATCTTTTTGCTCTTTAAATGTATCACTATTCTGCAGAGTAAATAACTCATCTAATCTTATACCATAATTTCTCTTATACATTGCACTATCAAATATAAGATACTCTTTTGTGTATCCAGCAAATTTTGTAAAATATTCGCATGCGATACTTATATTTTCATAAAGCTGGTCTTTATGTACTTCAACATTGATAAATGGATACCCGAGAGTACGTAATACTCTATCACCTAATCTACTAAAACTGTCAATTCTATTATTAAGATTGGTACTTTGGAACCCTGATATTGGAGATATTTCGCAATTAGCCATCAACAATATTTAATATATCTTTGTTAGATTCAATTAATTAAATAAATAATAATATGTCAGCACCTAATTACAACGCAACAGTCGTACCTTCAGTAACCGGAGCAATGTCCACTGAGTATTTTGAAGACTTTTTAAATACTACTATGAATCCAACATCAGGTGAATTGATTACTATATTAGATCACGGTAGTTTAGTATTAGTCTGGAAAGATTAATTAGCTAATTAAGCAACAGGTTCTTCGATTGGTTCTTCAATCGGTTCTTCGATTGGTTCAGCACCAACATCAGCTTCACCTCCACCGAATTCAGGAGGCATGCCACCTACTTCACCACCACCAGCTACATCACCTCCCGGTGCAGCTGCTTGCTCTAAATCATCTCTCCAATTAGGTCCACCGTTAGTTATTTGAGCTAATTCCCACTCTAACTCTTTATCTTTACGTAAGAACTCTCTGTTAGCTTTAATTTCTACATCAGACCAGCCAAGATATTTCTTTTGACCGTACGTAGCTGAAATATATTCATTAGTAGCTAATGAATTAAAGTTAGCAGCTTTAAGTTCTAACTTCTGACTTTCTCTCATTTCATAGAAATTAGTCGGTACATTAAATTCCAAGTGTATATTTTGAGCTTTAAGATCGTACTTAGTGAACATATCTTTTAATTTAAGATGTGTTAAAAAGCCATTTTTTATACCTTGTGCAAAATGTTGTTGTAAACGTATAATAAACTTAGCAAATTTAAGCTCTTCTCTTAATATCTGATCACCATCACTAAACGTTGAATCTGGGTTTAATCTATTTGTTGGTACTTTTAAAGCTTTATATAGTTTATTAACAAAATACATTAAATCTGCTAACTCACCAAGATTAGCTCCACCAGGTAATTGAGTAACTGATGTACCTTCAGAGCCTGCTCTTTTAGCAAACCAGAATGAATCGAGCATACTTTGCGGGTTAAACTTTTGAACTTGACCAGACTGACTGCTATCAAAAGTCTTCTTACTCCAATACTCTTGGATTAACTTTCTCAAATATGCTTCAGCTTTTGGCGGTGCCATGTTACCGACATCAACATTAAATACGAGACGTTCTGGTGCTCTTACTAGTCGATATATAACAATAGAATCTTCAACAAGTGATAATTGTCTATATGCACGACGGGCATTCTCAATATACGGTAATCTAAATGTCTTATCTTGATTCCATATACCGGAATTGATATAAGATATTTGATTATCATCCATTGGTATAAAATCAAATTTATCAATCTTACCAGGTTTAGTTGGATCAAAAATAGGCTTACGTAATATGTAACCTTTAATGATCATATTTTGAATATTATCATATATAGGGTCAATTAAATCTGACGGTAAATGTACAACACCAAGAATACCATCTTCAGTATGCTGCTTATGTATAATATGTTCAAAATAAACTTCAGCTTCAACTAACAATTGTCTAAAATATTCAAAACCTTTTCTTTCTAATTGAAAATATTCTATATATTTTTCAAATTCATCTGTTAAATTTCTCTCAATGTCACTCGGAAGTTCAGTATTTCTTAATATTAATTTTATAATATTACCTTGAGCATCTTTATTAATACATTCATCACATATTTGATCTAATGCATCTGAAATTTCAGCAAATGATGCCATTATTCTATAATCCTGTAAACGGCCTCCTTTATTTTCTTCTACATTAGCATATACTAAATTACCATAATTACCATCAACACTTATCTGACCTGTACCTGTATTATTATATTCATTATTAAAAAATATACTATTTTTAGCTAAAGCTTCAGTTCTTTTCATACCGACATCTTCAAATGATTGGTATTTTGGATTTAAGTCATTAAGAACTTTATTAAAATCAACCGTCTGGTATGGTAATTTATTTAGAATGTTTTTGAAGAAACCGGATTGTTGCCCGTTATTTTGTTGATCTGCCATTGTAATTATTTATGATTTATTCTACAATAATAAAGGTAGAATTGGTGCTTAAAGATTGAGAGTGTAAAGTTGCGTCACTAAATGAATATCCAGCTATGTTATAAGGTATAAATCTAATAGAACCTGAATTAATATTAGGTGTTTCAACCATTATTATATTATCATTTAAAACAGTATAGTTAACTAACTGACCTGATATAGCTGGTTGACGAGTAAACCCGTCTATAGATGTTAGGTTAGTATAAAATGAACTGTTATTCGTACTGACTAACATATTTGTAACATCATTAAATCTATTACCATTCAATATTACATTACCTGTAATATCTGAAGTTAGAGTTATATCATCAAATAACTGAACACCATTATAAAATATATCTGTTATCGTTGGTGTACCTGAAATATATATACTTTGTGTATCTGAAATTAACCCAGTTGAAGTTGGGAATGTATATGAATTACCTGATAGAGCTTCAAAATTATCATAATTTTCTAATTTATTTTCTAAATTAGTATTTTGATCTATATAAAATATATTACCAGCAGGACCTGTAGTATCTTTAAATAGCCAGCCTTTTATAGTAAAATTTGTATCAGCAGTTACTCTAGCTTTTTTCGATGATGTTAGCTCTGTTGGGTAAGACATTGAAATATTACCATCCCATAATATTTCACTTCTAATTTCTTGCTCGTTAGTTAAGTCAAAATCAGTAGGTACCTTCCAACTTACTATAACATACGGGTTACAAAATGGTACAAAGTTACTAATAATTTGATCCATATCGGTTTGATATCTACTCAGAACAGATACCTTTAAAGATATATTAACTGGTATAGGAGATTTTATATGAGTTGAAGTCTTTTCTTCCCCAACTGTACCTTGATAGTAAAACCCATCTAACTTATTAAACACACGAGTTTCGTCTCTATTTATACCAGTAATATTAACTGCAATTGCTGGTAGTGTTATTGTTTTATTTTCGTTAATGATATCATACATCACTCTCTCTTTAGGAGCGTATATATATCTTACATTTATCTTATCCTGTTCTTGCCTATCTTTATTGTATCTGCTTATTACTACATCATCAAACGCAGCAATAAACTGCGTTACCATATCTTTAATTTCGAAGTAAAAAGGTTTTGCTCTCACTTAATTATTTATCCCAAGGAAACACTAACCAATCAGAAGTATTGATTATTTCTCCAGAAATAGTATTTTCGTTAAATTCTGTATCATGTTTTGTCGTTAAACTGCAGTACAGTAATTCACCTATATCTGGGTATTCAGTTTTAATTAACGAATTAACAGCTTCAAAAGTTTTACCACTATCATTGATATCATCTACTACTAATACATTACCCGAGATACTATTCGGTTTTTGATATACTAAAGTTTCGAGATATTTACCATCATCATGTCGTGTGTTAATACCTAAGTTTTGTAAGTTTTTTATGTCAAGCTTATAACTCAATATAGCTCCAGGTATCAAACCACCTCTACCTAGAGCAATAATTGTATCATATTTGATACCACTTTTAATAATAGTCTCTGAAACTACATTACTAAGAAATTCTATATCGCTCCACGTAACTTTTATTTTGTCTACCATACACTATTATAGCGTATGTCTGTTGAAAGTCAATAATTATTTCTACGACTGTAAGTGTCAGCAAATAACTTTAATATGTCTGCTTTATTACCTACATCTAAATTACCATCAGCAATAGATTGTGAAATTTCATTCGATCTACGTTCAATTAATTGCTTCAATTGCTGAATTGTCATTACACCGTAACCTTTAACTTCAATCGTATCCTCATCACCTTCAATTTCTTCATCTGAAATACCACCGAAGCTAGGCATAGCACCTGCGTTAGTTTTAAGTGAAGTGTTTAAACCAGAAAATTGATTATAGTTACCTTTACCAACTTGTGGTCTATACTTGTTACCTTTACTCTGTTGCTGATCATAAGCAATACCTGATTGGTTTAAACTTTCATAGATCATTTCATTGTCAGTTTTATTATGCATATTAAATCTTCCCCGTATCTATTAAACCTGCAATCACATCAAATGCTTCATTATCATCTCTAGGAAGCTTCACACCAATATTTTGTAAGTCTACACTACTTATCTTCTTACCATCAGGAGTAAAGATGGTATAAAAATTATGCGAATAATCTTCTTCATATTCTGTCGTATAAGAGATTGTATAACCTTTATACTCTTGTTCTGCATCTGCATGCGAGTCTTTATAATCTTCATTATACTCGCTGATAAGGCTTTTATACAATTCTTTGAATGACTTCATAATATTATTTATATAAATTCGTTAAATCTCTCAACAATCTTTTCCCACTCCGTACACTCTAACTCATATACGTTCTTAAGATAGTTAGCATTACGTTCCTCTACATCCTTCTCTGTGTAGGTAATCTTTTTCTCAGCCACTCGCTGTAACTGAGCCTGGATCCAATGCCTATACTCGTGCACCAGACTCTGAAGGAAGTATATACGTCTTTGCTTCTTAGAGGAACACTCACTACACTGTAACGCTATCTCTATCTCATCTTCGTTCCAAAAGTACTGAGAGCCAGCACCAGCTATACCCTTTACTTTAATCTCATGCACCCACCACTTCCTCGTCTTAACTAAATTGTTAGTATGGAACATAAGAAAGTTCTCAAGCTTACGCTTATCAATACCGTAGTACTTGAAACGTTCCCGTATCTTCTTATCACATTTTAGCTTTATAACGATCATCTTACCTCTATATTATATCACTGTTCCTAATATAGAGGTGTTCCTGACCTAGTACCGGCCGTGTAAGTCACCTGCACTGTTAGCGCGCTCTCGAGCATGCTTAATTGCGTTATGAGATATTTCCTTTATTAGTTCCAATTGCTCTACAGATAGGTCAATGTTCCTGTCAATTGCTGCTTTACAAACAATCTTATTTAAATCCTGTAATACTCCAGTATAATATTTAGCTGCGTATTTAGTTGCACTTAATTCGTCCATATATCTATTTAATATCGGAACACTATAGTTCCATCTTTTATTAAGTTCCCCCCACAAAGCGCAACGCGCAGAGTTCCCGCTCAAAGCGCAGCTCTCCAATATACGGAACACCTCCTTTTCGGAACACTATTAATACGGAACTAGGAACATTCTTAACTCTATATGTTCCAAATATTAGAAGTTCCTATGGTTCGGTACGTTCCAAGCTTCCCCATAGAGGGTGTTATATGGAACGTTCCGAACGGTAGAGCATTGGGAGATGCAGTGCATTGCTATGTATACTACGTCTGCTACCTCTGCAAGGTGGGGTTCGGAAAGGCTCGGTATATTCGGAACTAGTTCGGAAAGGCTCGGAGATTTAGATAGTCGCCGGGGTATATATAGAGAAGGGAGA
>Ga0228621_1000008_pt1 | contig 37753 bp, 66 predicted proteins | sample 25DmetaG_FD_190062 | JGI IMG/M metagenome (GOLD analysis project Ga0228621, IMG submission 190062) | Seawater microbial communities from Monterey Bay, California, United States - 25D | ecosystem: Environmental > Aquatic > Marine > Coastal | place: USA: California | collected 2016-11-06
CTAAACTATGGAAATTATTTTGATGGTAAGGAGTTGAGAGTTGATCATGTGGTAGATTTCAAAGATGTTGGCAACAATCTAGGCAAGATGTTCAAAGCCGCGGAAATTGATATTGATTGTAACAAAACATTGTATGACGCCGCTATACAGAACCATCATTTCAGAAAAAATTTAGCTGTTAAAAAAGACAACAATTGGTGGTATTGCGGAAACAAGGGTGAACATATAAAGGCCATAATCAAACGTCGTTTTTACAATGACAACATGAATGAAAAACAAATTAATTTTAACAAAATAATTTCCAGTTGAGCAATCAAACTCACACACTTTTAATATAAATATATATATATGTCGAGCGATAAACAATACACATCACATCTCTGCACGTTCATGGGTAGAGAAGCAAATTTAAAGATACTCATACCATACATTGACAGTGCGTTAAAAATAGGTGCTGTTGACAATTACTGGTTCATTGACATGACACGTAAGCGTAGTGATCATGAACTGATTAAAAAACTCAGTGCAGAATTAAATGACAAGTACCCAGGACGAGTACATTTGTATAACAGTGAGGAGCGAGGTAGAATAATTGATGACAAGAACAAGCTTGCGGAGGCAACTAAAACATGGGAAACATTCTACAAATTTTTACGCAGATTCAATGACAATGACATCATAGCCAAATGTGACGATGACACGTACTATATTGATGTAGAGACATTGAAAGCTGCTTATGAGTTTCGATGGAACAACAAAAAGCCATATTTGATGCACGCGAATTGTATCAACAATGGACTCACAGCATATCATGCGAATAAAAAAGGTATATGGAAGGATAAAGAGACCTCCATGTACCCTATAGGTGGATTGACTGGTCCTCTGTTCAGTCATCCAGATGTTGCATGCAAACACCACGAACAGTTCACCAGAGACATGCTGAACAACATTGAAAACATAAACAAATATAAACTTGATAAAAACATACAATTTTGTAACAGAGTGAGTATCAATTTTATTTTCATGCTAGGTCGCGACCGTCATGAGATATCAAAGATAACATTTCAAGACGAATATGATACAAGTTGCAAATACCCTCAACGAGAAAACAGGCCCAATGTTATAATAGGTGATTTCACTATAGCTCACCACACATACGGTGTACAAGAGCCGGTGATGGAGGAACTGAAGACACATGTAGGTTATGAAAAATTATCCGAAAAAATAAACAATGAAAGTGTAGTACTTAAACACAAACCGATTGGAGTCGATTTAAACGCCACCACAACTATCAACAGCAAGGGTAGAATGTTAGCTAGAGCATGGGTTGAAAATAACTCATACGCGTTAAAGGATCCTGACTCCGGCAAATATGTAACACTATCAACTGAGATAATGGAGCAAGCAGCAGGACCAGCGCTTAGAACTATATTTGACAGGTCTGATGATATCAAAGACGCGTGTATATTCAATTTAGATATAGACAAGGCCACAAACATATACATACAGAACAGTACCAAACTATTAAAGACACCAGCAGATAATGACAAGCCTACAGAACAAGCGGTACCTACACCTGGGTTTTATCAAGCATCTTACTTGAAAAACAAAGTTAAATTTGAAAAGAAACCTAACGGTAGATACGTGATACGTGATACGAATCGCAGTGAATATGTACTCTCACCAGGTGAAGCGAATGAAAACCTCCGGAAAGAAAAACCTGACGTGTATAAAAAATTAGTAGGTTTTGTTTTGTTCAGCAAGAAGCGCGAGACACCATTCGAATGGGAACTAGTACCATTACGGGAATTTGTAAACAATATAGTTCCGATGAACATTAAGAGACCTCAAAATTTTTATGCAGTGGCGAATGACGAAACAATGGGTTTCAGTCAAGTGGAAGGTTTGCCGCATAATATTACAGGTAGAGAGTGGATCTGGATGGTGAAGGATTATATATGGGAGATGGTGCCAGCACATAATAAAGAAAATATATACAAAATAAAACTAGTTGCAGACGATAAACCGGACTTGTATTTAGTATATAATCAGGGTCAAAACAAACTGATCACCGGTGGTGGCGGAGACGAATTCGAGTTCATCGACAAAGTACCTAAATACTTGAAGCATGTCAAAACTGGTAAGTATGTGAATGTAACAGATGATGGCCAAATAACACTACAACCTAACTTTGCAGAACTGGCCATGTGTCCACAACGATAATGAAAATCGGAGTAGTTGGTAACGGTTTTGTTGGTCACGCCATGACGCTGTTGCGTCCTGGTGTGGAAGTGCTGGTGTGGGACATCGATCCAGACAAATGCGAACCACATGGCATGGGATTCAACGAATTTGTTGATCAGTCTGAGATCATATTTGTGGCAGTACCCACTCCAATGGAACATGACGGTACATGTCATTTGAACATCGTGCAGGACGTTGTGACCAAGATCAAGACCAGATCGTGTGACACTCCAATAGTGCTGAGATCCACGGTACCACCAGGCACCAGCGATCAAATGAATGTACATTTCATGCCGGAGTTTCTCACAGAAAGATTTTGGGAGACAGACTTCAAAACTTGCGCGCAATGGATCATCGGCACACATGACATGGAACTAGTTGGTAAGATCGCGCATATGTTTCAACTGGCGCATGCACAAGGCAGCGTGGACAACAAACAAGTGTTACACATGAAACCAACAGAGGCTGAGATGGTCAAGTACACCAAGAATTGCTTTCTGGCGGTCAAAGTGAGTTATTTCAACGAGATGTACAAGTTGTGTGAAAAATTAAATGTCGATTACGAATCGGTGAGAAGCGTGGCATGTGATGACCCACGACTGGGCCATGGGCAATCATTGGTACCAGGTCATGATGGTCATCTAGGTTATGGAGGAACATGTTTGCCTAAGGACACAAACGCCATGGTTCGAATCATGCAACAACACGATGTCGAGTGTCATGTGATAAATGGAGCGGTGATTCGGAACGAATATGTGGATCGTCCGGAAAAAGACTGGCAGCAAGACAAAGGTCGAGCGAGCATTTGAATAAATACTTGTATGAAAATTAACATAATCGGGTGTGGGTTGAGTGGTGTGACTGCTGCTATAATACTCAAAGGGAAAGGTCATGACGTGGAGATATTCGAGTGTCGTGATCATATAGCTGGTAACTGCTTTGACAAAAAGAATGATGATGGTGTGACTGTGCATGAATATGGTAGTCACATCTTTCACACCAACAATGAACGTGTGTGGGAATTTTTGAATCGATACACCAAGTTCAACGATTATCAACATCGAGTACGAGCCAACACCAAAGAGGGGCAGATCAGCATACCATTCAGCAAGAAAACAGCTGAAGAGCTAGGTAGGGATTTAGATCCGCTAGAAATACAAGAGTTGTTGTTCAGAGACTACTCAGAACGTCACTGGGGCATACCTTGGGAACAACTGCCCAAGAGCATCAGCGGACGTGTGCCTAACAAGCGTGACAATCACGATGATCGTTATTTCACAGACAAATATCAAGGCATACCAGAACGCGGATACACCGAGATGTTCAAAGCCATGCTCGAAGGATTCACGGTGCATCTTGGTGTGAGCAAAGAAGAATACAAGAAGCACACGTGTGATTTGACCGTGTACACAGGCAAGCCTGACGAGTATTACGATTTCGAATATGGCAAACTACCATATAGGTCATTAATGTTTGAACACAAAAGAGTCAAACAAGACAAGAGCATGTTCTCATGGGATCTTGGTAGTGTGATCAATGAATGTAACACCAAACCGTTCAACAGAAGCATGGACAGTAGTGTGTATCTGAACGAGACTGCTGAGTATACCACAATCACACGTGACCATCCACAGGAGCATGATGACACAAATGAAGCAATATATCCAAAAACATTTGGTGATGGCCCGGATATTTTCAACAAGTATAAAAAATTACAAAAAGCTGACAACAAAACGATATTTCTAGGACGATTAGCCACCTATAAATATCTAGACATGTGGATGGCGGTGGCTCAAGTACAACAACATTTGAAGAATATATAAAACGTTGTATATTTATCAGTTGTAGAGAAGTACCCATGAATGAATAAATAATTACAACCACATGAGTACTGAACATAAAGATATAGATTATTTAAAAGGCAAATTCGAAGATGGTGACCGTCCTGTGGGTGAGGACTTTGCAAGATTGATCGATAGTTGTCACAACACAAACCAAAACACAGACGTGACAATCACGGGTGACGCGGAGATACATGGGGAGACTACACTGGTAGGTATAACACGTATCAACAACAGTCTCCGTGTGGGTACAACGTTAGATGTTATAGGACAGACCATATTACATGACACCACCTCTGTACTAGGGGACACACTGTTAGACAAAAATTTAACGGTCACCGGGAGCGCCTTGCTCAAAGGTCACAGCGAGACACGAGGGGCATCCGTTGTGCAAGGATACTTGACAGTCAATGATGCTACACAATTGAACGAGACTCTCACAGTCACCAACGCGACAAACTTGAACAGCACGTTGAATGTGATCGGAGACACAACACTCAAAAACAACTTAAAAGTTGACAAACATGGCAAACTAAATTCTGTGGAGGTGACAACTAGCACCACACTAAGTGGCGCGTTGATTGCCAATGACACGAGCACGTTCAATGGAGCCACACTAGTCACAGGAGATCTAACAACCAACAAAACAAACGTCACCGGTGAGTTGCAGGCTGATGAGAATGCCACATTCAACAAGAACGTGCACATCAAGGGAGACATAACGGTCGATGGAGAAGCTTATTTGAACGCGGATGTTACTGGTACCATAAATGTTGGTGACAGTGATGGTGACAATGTGTCCTTCAAAGCTGATGTGAACAGCAACGTGCACGTCAACCAAGACGCCACATACAATCTAGGTTCAGACAGCAAGAAGTGGAACAATTTGTATGCGAAGAATGTTGTGGTTGATGGTGTGGTTGATGGTCGTGACGTGTCTGAGGACGGTGCCAAATTGGACAGCACACATGCAAGCGTGTTGACCACCAGCGCCAATTGGGACAGCACACATGTCACGATGAGCACCAACAGTGCCGATTGGTCACAAGATCACATGATCGTGACTACCACCAGCGCCGAGTGGAATGACACGCATGACAAAGTTTCAGCAGACTCACCAAGCTGGGACAGCACTTACTCGACTGTGTATAACAACAGTGGCGACTGGGAGATTGATCATCTGGTGCATCTAAAAGACGTTGATGCAACCGGGATCGACAACAATTCAATTTTAAGATACGAGAAATCAACATCCAAATGGGTGGCAAGCACGGTAGAGGATGAAGTGGTCCGCGCGGCAGCCGAACTAGTGATATTCGATCACAACACGGATAACGAGATACCTGTTGATGGATTGACCTTACAGCTCACAGACAATTACCAATCCGCTCCGTACAGAACAGTGACATTCACTGCAGATAGTCACACGTTGTCTGGAATCAACACACGTGTGGATGCCAACAACTACACGTTCGGAACCAGTGGATTGAGTGCCGCTCCTACAGACCAGACGTTGCTAGCATCAATTGTTGTGAGCGTGGTCAATTTGGCCCAAGCTAATGACGACCTGTCCATACTGGCAACATCAACTGGTACAACTATTGTGTTGCAGCAACAACACGGCGGCCCGGGTGGAAACACAGACATACAAGGAACATCAGTGGGTAACGCGAATGCAGCGTTTCTACACGGTCAAAAAGGCGGTACACAATACGCCCCAGCTTTTGCAGGAGGTGCCAATCTGAACAGTTTCGCTTCACTTGATGATACACCTGCAGGTTACGGTGGCGATGCTGATAAGTTTGTAAAGGTCAACTCAGCAAACAACGGCTTAGAATTTGTAGAACATGACTCAACATCATGGGACAATGTGGTTACCACAGTCAACACGTACAGTGCGAGTTGGGAAGAGACAGCCGACATCAATCTAGTGGCAGCGGACGTTACCACAATGGGCGCGGTCAGCGCCGATTGGAACTCAGCACATAGCAGTGTCAAAAGCACCAGCGGCAACTGGGACGACACGTACACCAATGTGAACACGATAAGCTCCAGAAGAGATGTAGTGATTACAGAAGTGGAATCCAACAGTGCTGATTGGAACAATGTTTACACAGACGTGTCAACGACAAGCGCCAATTGGGACAACACATACACGAGTGTTTCACAGACAAGCGGCAACTGGGACAACACATACACAAGTGTTTCACAGACAAGCGGCAACTGGGATGATACATACACCAACGTTAAGACTGTTAGCTCCAGAAGGGATGCGGTTATAACAGAAGTGGAGTCGAACAGCGCTGATTGGAACAACGTATATTCGAGTGTTTCAACAACTAGTGCTAACTGGGACAACACGTACACAGATGTGTCCACAACCAGTGCCAACTGGGATAATGTTTACAATTTTGTTAGTACCACCAGCGGGACTGGCAAAGGTTACGCCGTGTTAGACTCTGCAGGGAAGGTGGATCTAGGACAGATACCAAATCTTAGCATCACCCAGGTGCATTCAGTACAAAATCCTGGCAATGTGAAAACTTTAGCGCCTGCCAGTGGTATACAACGTGGTGATGTTGTCATCGTGACTACGACATTTGACAATTTGATAGCCAACACGGACAATCCGGATGGGTCGTACGACACTGGTACGGAAATATACACCGGATACAACAAGTTGCAGCTACCTGCTAATCTTGTACAAACAGTGAATGGTAACTACGGACCAGCAGTGACGCTTGACACGGACGATATAGCAGAGGGTGCTGTGAACAAATACACCACAACTGCCCAGAAGAACAACTGGACCGACACATACACTACGGTCAACACGTACAGTGCGAGTTGGGAAGAGACAGTCGATATCAATCTAGTGGCAGCAGATGTTGCCACAATGGGCGCGGTCAGTGCCGATTGGAACGACACGTACACCAACGTGAATGTGATCAGCTCCAGAAGAGACGCGGTCATAACCGAGGTTGAATCGAACAGTGCCGATTGGAACGACACGTACACCAACGTGAATGTGATCAGCTCCAGAAGAGACGCGGTCATAACAGAAGTGGAATCCAACAGCGGCAGTTTGAACGACACGTACACCAACGTGCGTGACCTCAGCGCGAGACGTGATGACGTGATCACAGAAGTGGAATCTAACAGCGGCAGCTGGAACGACACGTACACCTGGGTGAGTGGTGACAGTGCCACCAACAACACAACTTACAACCGTACCACGTTTGTGAACGTGAGCGGAGACACCATGTCCGGCACACTACAGATTGCTGGTGGGGAGTTGATAGTGGGTGGTAACACCACTATAGCTGGTGATTTGATACACCAAGCAGACACAGGCACTCGTGTTGGATTCAGTCCTAAAGTGTTGACGCTTGAGGCGAATGGTGACGAGTATATAACGATAGATGCTACAAAACCAACACCAAACGCGATCATATTGAACGACCCGGCGAGTGATCCAGTCAATCTTGTTGTCAGATCAACCAGCAGAACAGATGCGTTGTTTATAGATGGTACTACTGGACATGCAGGAGTTGGCACATCAAAACCAAATCATGCTATGTCGATCACCGGATCGATATCCTCAACAGGTGATCAGTTTGTGGATGGTGATCAGCAACTGGGAGGAGACAGTGTGATCGCCGGTGGTCAACAAATTGACAAGGGCTTGACCGTTGGAACAGATTTAAGTGTGACAGGTGACATCCTGAGTGCAGGTCAGTTGTTACACGACATATTCTCCACATCAGCAAAGATACAAGGTGATCTGGTGGTGTATGGTAGTGTGTCAGCAACCGGGGACACATTCACAGACGGTACACTTTCTGGTAACAATGTATATTCTACGACATATCAAACTATGACCGGATCCAACATAACCGTGACTGGTGTGACAGAAGATGTCAACATTGGTGGTCATATTTTACACATCGTGAATGGATTGATAGTAGGGGTTACTGACGAGTAATGTCTGATAACACCGCAGTCAAATCGTTGAGTTCATTCTATAGCACCAATCTCAATCCTGTTGTCAAGACATATGACAGACTCGCCACACGTGTCGCTTACACACTAGGTTACCCACAGATAAACATCGAAGCACATCAGAATCAGGTGTACGAAAATATCAGTATCGCTATCGAGATGTTCAGTAAATTCGCTGGATATACAGAAGAGTTTTTAACATTCAACTCTAGATTGTATGAACCTGGACACGGATTGAGAATGGATGTGTTGATGACAGCCACCGAACAATTGAAAAACACTCATCCGGATGAACAGGAAGATACAACTTTTGATCCTGAATTGTACAACATAGGTAAAATGATAATTGGTGGTGGCCCGCTGGATTATGCGGTATCGTACAAGGGCCGTCCGGATGGAGATCCGAGCAGTCGACCGGAGTTGTCCCAACGCAATCAATCAACCGAACAAGACACTAAGCCAGCTCCAAACATGAAAGGATATGACTATTTAACAGACAACTACAGGAGAGTCATAGACATATTCACATTTGAGGAAGGTAGTAGCAGTGGTATAAACACTCTATTCACACTAGAACAAACACTAGCACAGCAAACATATTTCAGCTACGCCATGGGCAAATACGGATTTGATCTGGTGAGTTGGTTCACATTGAAAAATTGGTTAGACACAAGACGTAAGTTGCTCTCACAAGATTACTATTACAGGTTTGATGACAGGAAACAAACACTATATTTGACTCCGGAACCAGGTGGTGGTGTGCGTCGGACGCATTTTTATGGTATTGTAGGTGCATATGTAGAAAGACCGGTGCATGAATTAGTACAAGAACCGTGGGTGTATCAATACACATTAGCGTTGACAAAAATTATAATAGGTAGAATACGTGGTAAGTATAGTGGTACCAATTTGTTTGGTGGAGGGGCTCCAAATTATAGTGAGCTGTTGAGCGAGGGGAACACTGAAAAGGACAAATTGGAACAATCATTGTATGAGGGTGTACCGGGGTTTGGAGATGGCCAGCCACCACTATTCTTTGTGGGTTGATATGGAATATATATATAAAATAATCGTGACTAGAGTGATTGATGGTGACACAATAGATGCTACTATATATCTTGGATTCGATGTGACCATACACAAACGTATAAGACTACATGGTATAAACACACCAGAGACACGCACGCGAGACCCGGAAGAAAAAATCAAAGGTCTCGCAGCTAAAAAACGACTACAGCAGATTGTTGATAATCAAGAGGGGGTTTTGTATTTGAAGTCTATGGACAAGGGTAAATATGGTAGGTGTATCGGTGTGTTATTCGAGGGTGATTTTGATTATATGAGTATAAATGACATGTTGGTAGAGGAAGGTCATGCAGTAGTGTATGACGGATGAAGAAAAAACCATACAAGAAATACAAGCAATTTAGACAGGGTTTGTACCGGCCTGTTAATAGTGTCAAATATATTGGATCTAAACATCCTAGATATTTGAGTAGCTGGGAGCTCAAATTTTTCAGATGGTGTGATCGTAACCCACATGTAATTAAATGGTCAAGCGAGTCTGTTTGTCTACCATATGTATCTCCAGTTGACGGTCGCATGCATAAATATTTTGTCGATAATGTCGTGCATATAAAGGAAGGTGAAAGAGTGGTGAAATATCTGATCGAGATCAAACCAAGTAAGCAGACGCGTCCACCCAAAACACATGGTAATAAAAAACGATCAACTATAGTGTATGAGAGCGTGCAATGGGGAGTCAATCAGGCCAAGTGGTTGGCAGCTAGGGATTGGGCCAAGAAAAATGGTTACATATTTCAAATAGTCACAGAAAAGGATTTCGCGCTGTTCACAAGATAAACGTGGAAAACAAATGCTATTTGATAAATAATAACAACATGCACGCTAGACTATTGATAGAAACATATGACACCGAGGACTTCGAGTATATCATTGAAGAGAAAAACAACAAGTCCGAACCTGAGGTTTATATAAAAGGGCCATATGCCATGGCCGGTGGGGTTAATAAAAACAAAAGAAGTTATTGTCCTGAAGAGATGGCAAATGAAGTGAAGCGATACACTGAACAGATGATAAACACCAAACGCGCTCTAGGCGAACTCAACCACCCAACTAGTGCGGATGTGGATCTAGAACGAGCATGTCATCTTGTGACAGAATTGAATCCTAGCTCCTCTGACCCCAATATTTACATAGGTAAGTCAAAAGTGCTGAGCACTCCTAGTGGGTTGATCGTCCGATCTTTGATAAGAGATGGATGCAGCGTGGGCATGAGCACCAGATCGTTAGGTAAACTCGTTCAGTCAGAAGATAGTGGTGATTCTAGTCAAGTCAAAGACATGAGACTCGTGGCTATTGATTGTGTTGCTGATCCTAGTTTTGGTGAGGCGTTTGTCAATGGTATACTCGAGAGCAAACAATACGTGTTGAACAATTATGGAGAGTATGTTGAAGCGTATGAAAATTTAGAATCCGGTTTGAACAATCTACCAAAAAAGGATGTCGAGCAATATATCAAGGAGAATGTGTTATCCTTTTTAGATGCAATAAAACAAAAAATTTAACAATGAAACAACAACAAAACAACTCAACTAGACAAAGTATAGCTAAATTTATACACAGTTTATCAGAGAAGAACTACGCTGATGCAAATAGCCACCTGCAAAAGACCGTAGAAAATAAGCTGATAAACAAGATAAAGCAGCATAAAAACATAAATATTTTCAGACATGAGCGATAATCCAATAACTGAACAATTAAAGAAGGTTGCTTCCGATGTTCTTTCAGAAGACGTGTTGAAAGAGATCGAACAAGCATTCAATGAATCTGTACAATCCAAATCAGACGAGCTATCTAAATTGAGAGTTGAAAAGGCTCTCATTGAACAAGATGAAGAGCATTCAATTAAACTTGAAAAGCTACTCGAAGCAATAGACGCGGACCATACAAAAAAATTACAACGAGTGGTTGGAGCTATAGACAAGAATCATTCTGACAAGTTGAGATCATTGGTGGAGCGATTCAAGGGTGAGATCGACGGAGATGCTAAAGTGTTCAAGGAGAGCTTAATTGACAACATAAGCAACTATTTGGATCTGTATGTTGAGAAGTCGATACCCACACAAGACATCAAGGAGGCGGTTAAGAACAAACACGCTGTTGGTGTTTTAGAAAATCTACGCAAAGCGCTCAGCATAGACAACGCGCTAGCAAATGAACAGGTTAGAGAAGCTGTCATTGATGGTAAGAGGCAGATTGATGAATCACAGACCAAATTGGAACAAATCGCCAAAGAGAACAAAGTGTTACGTGAGAATGTACGCGTCAAAAACGCGAAACTGGCTCTGGATCAATTAACAGACGGTTTGCCATCAAGTAAAAAACAACACATAGAGAAGGTGTTATCAGGAAAATCCGCACAATTTATCAATGAAAATTTTCAGTACACACTGGACATGTTTGAGAAAACTGAAGTGGATAAGCTTGATACACTCAAGGAACAAGCCACCAAGACACGTAAGATAGCAGACCGTCCGGTGAATAACACTACAGTTGTACAAGAGAGCGTTGAACAGCAAATTGAACAAAGTGAACCTGACAACAAGCAGGATAAAGGACTTTTCGACAACTACATGGGTGAATTAACCCGTTGGTAGTACGATAATTTAGTTGAGGCAATTATAGCCTGAGTAACAAGGAAAAATTAGAAATATGTCACAGGTAAAACCCGCACAATCATACATCGATACAGAACGCGCAAGTGTTCTTCTTGAGAAATGGGCACCAGTATTAGACTATAGTTCCGATAACGTGAAGGAGATCACTGATGATCATTCTCGTTTGAACACCGCGATCCTCTTGGAAAACCAAGAGAGCTGGTGCTTGAATGAGAACTCAGCTGGTGCCGGAGGAGTTTTCGGAGGTGGAGTCGGAGGCAGTGGAAGTTCAATGGGCCATGGAGGAGCAATGACTCCGGCCTCGGATTTTTACGCCGGTAATGATGCACGTCTTCCCAAGATACTTATCCCGATGATTCGTCGTACATTCCCTGAACTTATCACTAATGAGATCGTAGGTGTTCAGCCTATGAGCGGTCCTGTAGGGCTTGCATTCGCAATGCGCTACAAATATGAATCCGAGAGTCTCGGAACTGGTATCGATGGAAAGACGTCACCTGCTGCAGGTACACGTCAAAATTCCGCGGGCATTAGCCCTGCTGGTCCTGCAGACGATAAAGAGGCTGGTTACCAGTATCTTGACACTCGATTCACTGGTACTAGCTCAGATGCACTCTCCGGCGGAAACGGCATAAAATTTGTCGATGAAGACGCTGGTGTTGCTGAAATCCTCAAAGACTATGAGCTTACTGGCGACATTCCGCAGATGGTTGTCTCTTTTGAGAAAACCGCTGTTGAAGCTGGAACTCGTAGACTTGCCGCTCGTTGGAGTGTGGAACTCGAACAAGACCTCAAGAACATGAATGGTATCGATATCGATACTGAATTGACAAACGCTATGTCGTATGAAATTCAGGCCGAAATCGACCGGGAAATGCTCATGAGAATGGTTCAAGTTGCTGCTAACGCTGGCGCAGGCAAAGGTGTTAGCACCTGGAGCCCTGCCAGTGCTGACGGACGTTGGATGGCTGAACGTAATCGTGACCTTTATGCTAAGATCATTGTTGAAGCGAATCGTATCGCTATCCGCAATCGTCGTGGTGCTGCCAACTTCTTAGTTGCAACACCTCGTGTATGCGCGATCTTGGAAATGCTCCCTGAGTTTCAGTGGATGCAGGTTCAAGGCAACGTGAACACCCAGCCCGTGGGCATCGCTCGCGTGGGTAATCTTGGTGGAAGGTTCAACGTATACCGCGACACACGTACTGAAGCTCAGCATGAAAGTTTTGGTGGCACAAGCCGCACAGACTCGACTCGCATGGAGTATATTCTTTTAGGCTATAAAGGACCTGAGTTTTACGACACAGGAATCATTTACTGCCCATACATCCCCGTGATGGTACAAAGAACAGTAGGTCCTAATGATTTTGCCCCACGCGTAGGCTTGCTTACGCGTTATGGTGTTGTCGACAACATCTTCGGAGCAGATCTTTATTACCACGTGATTGTCATCAAGAATCTCGGTGATTCGTTCACACCCGGCACACAGTCGGTGTACTTCGGATAATCTTAGATGTCTCAACAGAGCCGGTGAAATGATACACCCGGCGATAAAACAATTTTCGACCCTTACAGATGATGCTGGAGGGTCGTTTTTTTTGTCTACTGTTTAGCTGTTTTATCATGCATCACAACAGTGTTTATCAAGTTTGCACATTCTGACATGAGCAAACTATCAGCACTGGCTCGCACCGGGTTGATATCTATACCACCCCTTCTAGCATACAAACATGTAACTACCAGCTCTTCTGGCAACAACACGTCATTCAATCGTTTGTATATTGTCTCGCAAATCTCTTCATGGAAGTGACACTCGTCTCGAAATGACACTATATATTTCAACAAACTTACCGGACACACGTGTTGTTGACCTTTGTACATTATGTAAACATCTCCCCAATCCGGTTGGCTGGTCACCCTACAGTTACTCTTGAGCAAGCTACTGTGCCATCTGACCGTGTTTGATTCCACACCCTCCTCTTCTATAGACAACAGCTCCAACAACTCTGGACTCTCGCTGTATGTATGCAAATGCATATCCTTAAGCTCTGTACTGTCAAAGTACTCCTCTAAGGTAGTGTATTGTTTCTTACCAAAAACTGGAGCTCCTGTGGGTTTGACACTTGATGGTATGGTGTGTACTTTGACGTTGGTCTCTAGCAGCTCGCTTAGATCTCGTGATGCTATGTAATCAATCTTATCTATAACTTGTTCTGGTGTGTCACCGCATCTGTACATGTTGAAGCTGTTGAAATACAGTTTGATGCTTTTGCTCTCCACTATGTATTTACTGTCACATGGATACACAACTTTAGCCACACCAGCAACCGGCAAACCGTTGTTGGTCAACGCACTCACTTCATACGCGTTCCATGTGTCAAAACCAACAAATGGTAAACTGTCATCTCTGATGTCCAGATGCGTTCTGTTGTTGCTTCTAGGCTCATTAACCAGCAGTTCCGGATCGTATTGATCCTTATACTCTGATGTTTGACCTAGGTGCTTGGTAATCCTGCTGTTGTCTAATACGCTCATTTTCATTTATTTTGTGTAAAATTGTTTCCATTCGATGCTCGATGTTACCATCTAATCGTATGACCTTGTCCATCCAGTAGTAATCCTTGGCGAATAACTCTTCATATCTGTCTATCACATCTTGTCTAAACACCCTATTCAAGCTACGCACACCATCGTCAACCAGCGGTACATCTTCTGGAGATGTGTAGAATATTATGTCGAGTTTAGGTACGAGTAGGTTCAACAACTCACATGCGTAACTTGTCACCCACTCACTAACTTTGCCCATGCGGCTCAACACTGACGAATACACATAACCGTCTAGTATGCATCTGTCAAGCACCATGTCAACCCCGGTTGTGTGATTGCGTAGATGCTCGTTCAATATAAACAGTTGCGTGATGTCATCACCGTCCCTGTTTATGCTGTGACCTTGTTTCATCACCTTGCGTGTCACCTCATCAACAAAACTCCATTTGTCACTATACACATGAACACCATCTCTCATCGGCTGGTTCTTCAACAGCTTGAGCAGAGTTGTTTTGCCCGTGCATTGTGCACCTGTGAATCCTACTAGCATATCTTATTATAACCTATTGAGTAGGATATTTCCACTTATCATTTAAATTGCTCAGTGGTTCCTCGAAGTCGTTCTCAAGGTTTGTTTCTGTCCACATGGCGCATAGCATGTTCCACACCACTGCCGCAGCATGGTCTTCATCTTCCTCGCCACGCCACCATGCTTCCATGTGCCGGTGGGCGCAGTCATAATACACACTCAATGGCATGCCTTGCATCCAGTTGTTCTCTCCGTATTTCCCAGCACCATCTAGGTAACGCTTCATCACACGCTTCAGCTCTTGTTGTGGTACCAGGCTCATTCTGAGCTTACCATCTGATGTGTCACGTTGAGCTCCGGTGTCGAACTGTCTATTGTTTTCTTTTTTCATTAATATCATTCGCGTCCTGGTACTGATACCGTGGCTGGAATGTGATCATTCCACAATATGCAGCCATTATGATAGAGAATACCGCCATTGAGCTCCCACCAAATGCTAGTGTCACAGCACACGCAATATTCACCACACATGCCACCCACAACATTTTGCCTTTTATGTTCAAACTGTACCAACTTGCTATCACGTGCCTGTAATTTGAAACACTCAACTAGTAGTTATAAAATCTATCCACAAATCTAAAGCCATCTCATGTAACCTGTCAGTGATCATTTTCTCTCCAGAGTAATGGTTGAACACTGAGGATTCAGCAAGCACTGGTCCTTCATCCACATCAGGTGTCACCTCATGTATCACGCACCCGATGTTAGTATATTTGTTCTCGTTCATCTCTTCCGCAACCTTCTTTTGCGGATCCGCTCCTTTCAACTCAGGGTACTTTGTTATCAGACCTGGATGTAAGTTGTATATCTTGTATTCCTTGCAGATTTCCGGTGGTATTATTCTCATCCAACCATGAAGAGTCACAATGTCGACATCCTGTAGAACATTTCTGTAATCCATAACAGTTGGTTTTTTCTGGACATACATATTATCCCTAATTCCTGCATGTATTCTCTCACTACCAGGTGTATTGTTTGTTATGATCATATCAGGAACACGCCCTATACTGCTAGATATATTAACAATCTCTGATCCTGTGTGGCTGAACAACGCAGCCCATCTTTTATTTTCAATTAACATTATCTTCTTATAATTTTCTTAAACATTCTTGTATTATACTCTAACAATTCCATCTGATCATTATCCATGTCTGTTTTAATTAAATCCGCTAGTAAGGTTTTAGGTTTAGTATTCAATCCTTGATCATCATTATACTTGAGACCTTTGATTGCGGCAACTACCGGGTTGCTGGTGTCGCAACTTTTTATATTGTATATATTGTTGTCAACATAGTACCTAAATTCACGTGCCAGGCTGCACCCTAATAAGTGATGAGGTTTGTCCCAACACCAATAACCTTCATCAATCAACTGTCTGATGAACCTCTTCCTCCCTGAGCACCAACGAACCAGATCATTGGATGCATAATCATCTTCAACTAGTCCAGTGTGGGTGTAATATTTATAATCAAAACTGATAGCGATATATTCAGCTTGATCTTTCATGAAATTGTAACAACGCACCAGCTCGTTCCAATCCCGACCTTGAACAACCCCTATTCTCAAAGCATCAGTACTGGTCTCATACTCAGTACACCACCTCTTCCAGTGCTGTATTGTGTCTGGTGCACTCTCCAACACATCAGGTACTATGTAATAATTGGGGTTCAACTTGTCTATCCACTCAGCATACTTGACCGGATTGAACGCTTTTTTCAACTCGAAAATACTATTGTCAAGCAACACCGGTACATCACTAGTGTCCACTAAATTTTTATAAAACTCAAAATACTCTGGGTGTGTGTCAAATAGATGCACAAGAGCGTATGCATAATCATTATACTCTAGTGATTTGTGGAGAGTAGAGATTGGACTCTCATGAGATACTTCAATAAACATACACTTATTATAACTACAAACGTTGCAAAGTTCAACTAGAACATGTATACTATTACTAAATAAATATGACAATGAGTGAAACACCTGATCTATCTGTTGGCGGTCGCCGAGTCATGATGAAAGCAAAGAAATTAGCTAGAGATCATCGACATGACTTTATAACAACAGAACACCTGCTGCTGAGCATATTAGAATGCGACCGGATTCCTAAAGGTCTGAAGGTCATGCAGAAGAACAACGTCAATCTTGATGATTTCCGGACATTTGTGATCTCCAATTTACATAAATACGCTGGTTCGCAAATACCGGAGTTGAGTGAAATAGAACCAAGTGGCAGGGTGCTTAAAGTGCTGAGTTTCGCGGGTGCCATAGCAAGAGAGATGGACACCAATCTAGTCAGTATTGATCACATATTGATGAGCATATTGGTCAGTGATAGTGGGAGTGGTAACAATTTGTTCAAGCTTAAAAACATCGATGTGGATGACTTGTACGAGAAGATATACAGCAACATCATGCCGACTGACAAAAACAAAAAGCGTGCGAAGCAAAGAACAACAACTGGTGGATCCTCATCAGACAACACACCAATTGGACATGCTGATAGTGTGTTGGATAAATACGCGGTCAATTTGACTGAGCTAGCCATGACAGGTGGCTTGGAACCGGTCATAGGTCGGGAGGATGACGTGCATGACATGATACAAGTGCTCTGTCGTCGCACCAAAAACAATCCTATATTGATAGGTGAGCCTGGGGTAGGAAAGACAGCGGTGGTGGAGCAACTAGCCCATCGTATTGTACATAGGGATGTACCTGCATCTCTAAGGGAGAAGCAAATCTACACACTTGATCTAGCCTCGCTAGTGGCTGGTACCATATACCGTGGTCAATTTGAGGAGAGACTCAAGGAAGTGGTATCGTATGTACAACAACATTCCAATATACTGATATTCATAGACGAGATACACATGCTCGTCGGAGCCGGTAGCACCACCGGTAGCATGGATGCTAGCAACATACTCAAACCATCGCTAGCGAGAGGATCGTTCACGTGTATAGGCGCCACAACAACACAGGAATATAAGGAATACATCGAGGATGATGGTGCACTGGAGCGACGATTTCAATCGATACACATAGACGAGCCTCATGAAACACATGTGATTGACATACTCAAGGGTATCAAGTACAAATATGAAGAGTTCCATAATGTTAGATACAGCGTCCCGGTGGTGAAGGAGATAGTCAGATTGTGCGACCGATACTTGACAGACAAAAACTTTCCGGACAAGGCTATTGACATATTGGATGAACTGGGGAGCAAGGCCAAAATCAACAGATACTCGAATCAAGGTGAGTTACAAGAATTGAAACTGCAACTTGATGATACGGTGGGATACAAACACAAGGCAGTATCCACACAGCAGTTTGATCTGGGTCTTGCTTACAGGGAGACAGAAGATGAATTGATTGTTAAAATTGATGATCTCATAGCTCAACAAGAGCCAGGACATGCAAAATCTATTAGATTGACTGTTGATGATGTGAGAGAGTTGATGAGCATGCGATGTGGTGTGCCGGTGAACACAATGGCTGAGCAAGAAGCCGACCAGTTGACACGACTGGAGAGACACATGCAAAGCCATGTTTGTGGTCAGGATGATAGCATACACAGGATATGCAACGCTATCAAGCGTAACCGTGCAGGTGTTTCAGATCCAAACAAACCAATTTGCTCGTTGTTGTTCTTGGGACCAACAGGTGTGGGGAAAACGCATCTGGCTCGTGTTATCGGTGAGGAGATGTTTCATGATGATCAATTCAAACAATTCGACATGAGCGAGTTTAGTGAGCGTCACACAGTCAGCAAACTGATTGGTAGTCCACCAGGTTACGTTGGTTACGGAGAAGGTGGTACATTAACGGAATTTGTACGTGGCAACCCATACAGTGTGTTGTTGTTTGATGAAATTGAGAAGTCACACCCGGATGTACTACAAGTGTTCTTGCAGATAATGGAATATGGTTGTTTGACTGACAGCGAGGGATTGGAGGTCAACTTCAAGAACACCATAGTTGTCATGACAAGCAATCTAGGTGCACACAAGTTTGAGAAACGGAACGCTGTTGGATTCGCGCCAGACGTGAGTATTCGAGAGAGTGTCATAGCCGAGTTAAAGAAAGCGTATGCACCAGAATTCATCAATCGTATCGACGAGGTGGTTGTGTTCAACAAGCTCGAGGATGAACACTTAAAGAAGATATGCGGCATGTTGCTGCGCTGCACCAAACGAACAGTTCGTGACAACACTGGTATCATGTTACAGTATGACGACACATTGGTGGATTATTTGTTGAATCTGGATCGAGACACCACATATGGTGCTCGTCCGTTGAGACGTCTGATCGTGGAACATCTGGAAACACCACTGGCTGATCATCTGATCACAAGAGACACGAGCAACAAGAAGATCAAAATACATGTGTCAGGTGACAAGATAACATTCACTGACGTTGCTGGCAATAAGTAGCCATCTCATACTCTATCTGATCCAGGATACCATCCACGAATTGCTCATCTACAATTGGCAATTCACCATGTTCTTGCATATGTTTGTACAGATGCGCTTCTATCACTTGATCTTTGTAACACTCTAACATTTCTTTCATATCTGCCGGTTTCATATGCGTCATGTGCTGTTCATAACAGACAGGACAATGCATGTGACCCAGATCCACATTGGTTAAATATTGTTCAATGTAATCGTGTAGTGATAAAGTGAACTTCATTTGCCTAAGTATTTATATGGGACCTGTGATTAATACAATAATAGGCGCCGGGATGAAGCTTGGTGTGAACTTAATCAATTACTGGCTTGAGCAACGATCTCGTGATCAGATGATACTGGCCGCGAGGGATGACAATATGTTACAAGCATTGCTTGACAACCAACGAAACCAAGCCGGTGACCCGTTCGTGCAGATAACACGTAGAGTGTTGTTTCTCACCATCACATTCACATTGTGTTATTTGATGGTGTATTATGCCATGAACCCAACCATCACATACGATGTGATTGTGCCCAAAGGAGAATCTGCTAGATGGGGAGTGTTGAGCTGGATATTTGGTGCTCGGGATTGGGAACTGGTGCAAATGACTGGTGGATTGTTACTGACTAGTTTCTTCGATTTGTGTTTCATGGTGATTGGATTTTACGCTGTACCAAGCAAAAGACGATGACCGCCCGGAACAAACAGATATGTTGGTCATGTGCATGCTTGTTCATCATAGGCATGGTGGTGATGTGGTCGTTGTTGTCATGCAAAACGGAGAGCAAGTTTGATTTGCAGAGCATACCAATCACGGTGTATGTTGATTCACAAGACAAGCCATTCACACGACAAGACCTAGGGTACCATTTCAATCATCAGCGAGGTTTCAATTACGTCAAACTAGAAACACCCAGAGACATGGGCATAATACAGTTGGATTCAAGTTACAAACCAGTCGATTATCATTGGTACTTGAAATTCAACAACTGGTTTGCCAGGTTGCAACATGATAATGGCATTCAAGCCATCGATCAAGGAGAGAATCATGATTGTGACAATTTTGCTATGCTGTACAAATCACTTGCTAGTGTGGCAGGTTACAAAAGCGGTACCAGCATGGAACCAGCATGCGCCTTGCTGGTGGTCAGACAGCATGAACCTTTCGGAGGAGTGCCAGGTTCTGGGGGGTTGCACATGTTGAATCTGGTGTTGACAAATAATGGGTGGTACGTGTTTGAACCACAAACTGGTGAACATGTGTTGTTGCAGGATTATCCTAACGAGAAACACATACAGTATTTTATAATGTAATAGTTACTTCTCTTTGGTTGCTCCAAATGTCTCGATTAGCTTTGCTATGATAGCCTCACCGTCTCCCAGATCCACCGGAGGCTTGACCGGCATGGTCAATGCGTCACTAGCCTCAAACACGTCATCATCACCAAATCCGTAATCACCATATATATCCTCATCCTCAGCATCTGCGTCAATGTCCAGATCACTAGCATGCACCGATCGTGGTGGTGGCGTCCAATTGTCCGCTTCCACTTTGTATATGTCACTGAATATCACGTACAACAATTGCTTGGTGTGTTCATCATTCTTGCTACGAGCCACAAAGTCAATGATCTCACTCTTGGTGAACTGCCCGTGCAGTGTGTGTATGGGCTTGTCTATACTCGAGTAACACTTGAGTGGTATGTAGTCATGTGCTATGGTGGCGCAGTCTCTGATCACATAATAAGCACTCTTCTTCTTGATCTCCACACCAGTGTCCGGTTTGACCATGGCCACACCACTGGGCTTCAACAGATTACGCTCCTTGATACCACTGGTCTCAAGAATTTTCAACTCGAACTTCACTTGCTCTTGCTCTTGCGAGTGGTTGTCTCGCTTAACATCTGTTCCACGTGATCCACCGCGGCACTCACGTGATCCAGCTTGACCTCGATATCATCAAGTCTCTTGTCACTGCTAGCAGGTCTCGCAACAGCCTCACGCAAGTCACAGTTCTCCTCTTTGAGTTTGTCTAGCTCTGTGTACAGAGCATTGATCTTTTCAGCTTCCCATTTTTGCATATCAACAGTACTTATTCAAAACACCAACGAAATCTACAGCGCCGCAGGCGCTTTCGCCGGAATGGCCGCCGGAGCCGCAGGCTCCCATGCCGCCAACCACCCGCTAGACCCGCTAGACTGGCCCCTGTGGTGGACCTGGCACGTGCCGATTGAACAACCGTCCGGACAAGGCACATGCCACACACACAAGCAACACACTGATCACTATACACAGGAAAATCCAGCTGGCATTGGTGGTGGTGTGACTCAGCTGTTGTGCCTCTGTGGAGCTTATGTTGCCATCCTGATTTGTGTCAAGTTGCGCCACGGTCATGGCGTGTGGGACAGATGCGGAGAAATTTTGCTGCTTCGCAGGATTGTTGCTGATGGAGCATCCGGCCAACCAGCCGATCAACAGCACCGCCAGCAGATACCACATGATCACTTGCAACAGTTGTGTGACTAGTCGTATGTTGAGCATGTGTGTATTTATGCCAGGGGAACAGTATCTCCACTGTCTCAACATGTTATCAGCTGTATGATCAACCAGATGAGCACTCCCCACCAGCACAACTCCAACGCGAACAACACATGATCCTTCATGCATGTACTTATCCGTGACCAATGCCATATGGCAGAATCTGACGGAAAAAGCGCGAAAAAATTTTGGCATGCGTATCTCCGTTAACGTGTGACCTGCTCTAGACTGGTTGTTTCTCGCACGCCGTGGTTGTAGATACCCGCGTGGGTTCTGAGACACCACCTGAAAAAAAGAGCGGGGCCTGAAATTCAGCACCCCGCCCCAGGATCAGTTATGGAAAAAGTTTAAGCAAGTGGAAAGCAAGTGACACCAGATTCAGCCTCTGCCAGCTCACCTTTCAGATTGCTCAGCTGCACGCTCAAGCGACTGATACGATCGGTCAAACGTTTGACTCGACGCTCATGAGCTGTTGGAGCTGCCTCTCTGCTCACATATGTGTTGCGAAAGATGTCTATGTTGCCCTGATACTTGTCATTGATCAGCTTGGCCAGATACTTGTGATAGAAGCTCTTGCGGTTGCCGGTCTTGTTGCAGATGACTCTGTAGTTGTTCAGATCGATGCTGACCAGCTTTTGGTTCTTGTCGAACAATTGGTACATGTGTTTCGCTTTGCGAGATTTTTTAGATTTGTTTGCCATAACTTTGATTGTGTGTGTTGTTAACTGATTAAGATTGTATTATAAGCGCGAATTGTGTTAAGCGCAACTCTATTCACTCGTCACGCAACCGGCGGGGTCAATCGCGCGCACGATGGTGTATGGTGAGTGACTGATCGAACGATCAAGATTGCTCTCCAGGCTTCTGACATACACCACAGCGGTCTGCAGGTTGTCGGCGTTGATGAGAAGGTTTCCGTTTTTCAATATCTGATACATGTGTTTATTATAGTGTTGTTATGATGCTCAGGCAACTTGTGCTTCGCCCATGAGTTCCAATGCTCCGTTGATGATCGCTTCATATGCTGCTCGATCATGCTCGGTGATCAACATGCCTGGCATGTCACCGCTCAACTGGTACAATCTGTCCTCGTCTCTGTTTTCAATTGCTGTGGCTATCTCGTGTATGATGTTCATGTGTTTATTATATGCTGATTTGTGCTGTTGCGCAACTTATTTAGCTGCCACTGGAGGCCAGCAGGCTTGTGCGGTGTTGTGACGTGGCGTGGCAGGCTCAGGGTGTGTCAATCGTCTCAGGTCTCGTCTCAGATAACACACTCGGTCCTGGTTGCGTGTTGATGGCCAGTCGTGTGCTGCTCGTTCCGCCTGCCACAATCGATGTTGTAATGCTTTTATTTGATCCATACTCTAATTATCGGCTAGACGCTGCTGATGCGCAACATCTTTCTCGATCAGATCCAACACTCGTTCGAACGTGAGGAACATCATCTGATCACGTCTCTCACGGCGCGCCAGATGCCCCTCAAGTGCCACATGATCAGTCCGTACTGTCCTCGCTGTATCCTCAATCGAATGCACCGCGCGTGTGACGTGATCTGATCCTGTGTGCTCATTGACCAGATAGCCGGCCACAAAAGCCAGCAAGAAAGTTATTAGTAGTCGTGTCATGTGTGTGTCTGGTCAACTCGACTATCGGTTCAGTTCGAGCACCTGCAGGCGACCTTGCAGGTTGTCGATGTGTCGTTCGGTCAATCGGCATTGCGCGCGAGCTTGATCAGCATGTCGCGTGGTGCGGGCGTGTTTGAGTCGATCCATCCACCAGCGCAAGCTGTCTCGGGCCTGCTCGAGTGAGTAGATGGTGTAATTGAGTTCTTGTTGCAATTTTGTTTCCATATCTATATACTATGCACGCTCTCTCTGGAGCGCAACTTATTTGTTCTCCTTATTGTAGTCTGAATATGAGTAATTTTCTACCATACTCTCCACATTCTCCATCACAATCTCGAAAGTCTCCTCTTCAGTCTGTTCTGAACAGTCGAATTCTCTCATGTGAAATTCCATATAGTGTGTGATTAATTCTTTTAAATGATCCATATTATGATAATAGCTTAATTGATTAGAATGAGCAACTTAATAAGCACATTCTGAATAGAGATAATTGAGGGTGTCTTTAATGTCTTCATATACAGCCAATCTTATTCCCTCTTCAGTATAGGTTGATTCTTGATCTTCCTTATCATACCAAAAACCACTCTTCTCATCATATCCGAGAGAGTCTTTCATTTGCTGCTCCATCTGTAATCCCAATTGTTTTAATTTTTCCATAACATCATTATATACACTCAATTCAGAATGCGCAACTTAATCCTCCATATCCACAATATCCCACATACCCACATCATTAAAATCAGAACTATATTGATCTATCATTTCTTGTATGAAACAATCCACATCTTCAAATTGTTTCTTTTCATCTTCTCCATATTCTATCTCTATTTCAAATCTAATCTTCATAATATTATCTTCTCTATCTTTCTATCATCAATACCATCAACAATTTGGGATACATTATCCATCATTCCCTCATCAATAGTAGATTTATATTGGTCAACAGATTCTGTTTCATTCTGTTCATCATTATAATCTTTCATCTCTTTAACAGATTGAAGAAAATATCTCTCAATAAATTCTTCAAATTCTTCATAACTGATTTCTCTTTCCATACTCTAATTATATGTTGATCACATGAAAAAGACAACTTTTGAGATGGTGTTTTTTATATATATTTCAGAACGGTTCTCCCCATATATATAATATTATAGGACAACAAAAAACTCAATTTTCTTCCTGGAGCTTCAAGCTGTATTTTTCATCTAACCCCCTCTATTCAACATAACACAATTATAAACAATTGCGCCGGAACGTGCAACTTTCTTTTTTGGTGATCAGATGGGTGAATGTGGTGATTTTTTCATGCACATCACAATCGATTGAATCAAAAGAGTTGCCCACACTCACAGCAGATCATATGATACAATCACATGACAACATGTGCACACATGCGACCGATTCCTTTTGCGACACCTCCGGTCCATTCCCGGATGTCCACGCCAGTGCTCATGCCCACCAGTTCACATGCCGGCAAACTTCTCAGCAATGGTGTCCACACCCACGATACGCATGCGCGTGACCTGATCCGACTGCAGTCCATGAGCACACAACGTGACACAAGCGTGCCCATTGTGAGTGGCCTCGGCATCATAGCTGTCAATCAAGCACAGGATCAGCAGATTTTGGGCCGAGGCAGGCACATGCGTGTCGATCAGTCTGTTTCTCAGCTGGATGTACAAGGTGACACCCACGTACTCGGCATGCATCACGCTGTCATCGTCCCACACCCACCCTTGAGGCTCAGGTGTGTCATGTTCCGGTGAGTCTGACATGTCTATGCCCGGCACATCAGTTGTGGCTGTTGCGGATCAGCCGGTGTGCCGATTGGATCTGATGAACCACACAATTGCCACTGGTGCTTGATGGCGGCACCACATTGTTGCCTTTGCGCACCCCTGGCAGACAGACTCGGATACCTCATATACCGGTATTCACGTAGTTTCTTTGTGACCAACAGTTGTCCCATGTTTCTCCAGAGATCATCATCACAAAACACCCGCTTTTCCTCACAAAACACCGGTTTTTTCTGCTCGATCCCATGCTTTTTCACCTGGCTCACCAGGCAATCCACCTGATCCACCTGCTCACACCATCAATCACGTTGCCACTAGTCTGTATAGTCTGGTGCATATTATATTGAACCGCTTATTATATCGAGCCAGCTCCTGTCACGTCACACGCACATGACATGCAACATATTATATTGAACCGCTTATTATTTGCGGATGGTTTTGCTCTTGTCACTGGTGTCATGCCAGATCATGGCCATCATCAACGCTATGGCTCGTGCGTGTTGTTTGTTCTGCATGGCCCATTGTCTTGCCAGTTGTTCCGTTGTGTTGTTGTTGCTCATGTGTCAAAGTGTCTGTTTGTATTGTTCGTACCAGTAAGCGCTGTTGTCTCTCAAGCATTCATTGGCACGCCTGATGTACTCCAGTTGATCATCCATCATCTGTTTCAGATCGTCAAATTTGGGTTGATACTCTCCTCGCTCGTGCAATCGTTCATACGCGGTGGCCATGTCATCCATGATGGTTTTGGCCATGTCCACGTACGGACACGTGTTGGGAGGCACTCCCGGGCTGTGGCGTTTGGCGTCCAGTCTGATGCGCTCCTTGTCTTTGCGGCTCTTGCGAGCCTGTTTGGTGGTGTTGATTCTTTTCTTGATCATGTGTGAATGGTTGATTGGCACGTGCATCATGCTTGAATGTTGAACGCTTTGCTCAACAGATGGCTGTCAAATCCCATGATCTCTCCATCTGTGAACTGCATGTAGTATCGAGTGTGTTGCCTGATGGCCGTTCCAGTGGCAGGATCGTTGTTGCGCATGCGTCTGGAGCCATCATTCACACAGCTTGCCGCCAGCACTCGTCCCACCTGTCCGGCTCGAGCCTGCTTGCGCCGACTGATGGTGGCACGACCTGGTCTGATGGTGCTGAATCCGTTGCGGTTGGTGGTGATGTACTCTCGTGGCAACACGTTGGTGCTCACCTGAGCAAAGTCGCCTCGTTGAAACTTGCAATTTTTGTGTGTCCAGCTGGTGGTCACACAGGCTCGAATGTCGTGTAATTTTTTGTATGTCATGTGTGTTTGTTCAGTTGCTGGTGATTGACTCTGCAGTCAGATGTGTGGCCAGCTCGTTGATCATGGTGTCCTTGTTGAAATATTGATACGCGTATCGCAACACGTTGAGCTGGTCTGACTCGGTCCAATCCTTGATCTCATCATAGATCTCGAAGATGTTCATGTTCCAGTTCCAGCTCTCCACCGTGTCATGCACGGTGACGTCACGCCAGGTGCTGCGAATCAAGCGTGATCCCAGCGTGTTGTTTGGTGTTATTGTTTGGTTGCTCATTGTGTTTTTGTTTGGTTTTTACGTGTTTGTTTGAGAATCACCTGCCGAGCGATCACTTGAGCCTGCTCCAGGCTGCTGCTGCCGGCCACGATTCGTTTGAATGTCTCCCAATCCACGCGGGGCAGGCACATCTGCTCCCAGGCGCGTTTGCGTTGTTTGTGTTTTGTGTCGTTGCTCATCATTGTATTGTACAGTGTTTGCATCAGATGTGCAACTCAACAAAAGCTCTGGTCCTCACACCAAGGATCCTCCTCGTCTGATTCCTCCTCGTGTCCGGTGGGCAATCTGACCGCGTCCCAGAACATGTCACCATCCTCGGTGATCAGCTCTCCTTGCAAATGCTCCTTGCTCACCACATGTCCCAGACCCTCGTAATCGCTGATCTGACCAGTTTGTTTCCAGTGTTCGATCAAACCCACCGGAATGGCGCTCAACGTGCCCGCGTCAACTGGCAAGCTTGCCACTTCATTGTCATTCACGAACAATTTGTAAGTTCCGTCACCATACGCGGTGCTCCAGCAGTAGAATGTATATCCAGTCTCTTCGTCTTGTACCTCGGCGATGTAGCTGCGAGGCAGCGGAGTGTTTTCCGGGTTGGCAGCATGCTGTTTCTCGAACGCTTGCCAGTTGTCGCACAATGGACCCCAATGTGAGTCCGGAACCACGTAACATGGGTCACCAATCCAAAAATCGGCGCGAGCGTTGATAACTGTGTCCTGTAATTTATCGTAATTCATAACATGATTATATGATGTTTCAATTGAATGCGCAACTTATCTCCTTGTCTCCATGATCACCAGCATCAAGAAAATCATGCACATCATGATGGTGAACAGTCCGGTGATGGTCATCCGTATGGATCCAGTTTGGAGTTGGGTATCAACTCCCAGCTTTTGGCATGTGTCTTGGGACTCATCACGTGTCCCAATCGTTTGAGCCACGTGAGCGCCAGAGTGTAATCCTGTTTCTCAAGCAGCTCGTTCACCATGCTGTACGATTCATCACACAGATCAACCTGGTAATACACCGCGTGTCTTTGCCGATTAGCATCCGCTCTGATCATTCGATGCATGATGTCTTGTGTGGTGGTGTCCTCTTTCAGTGTCATGCTCTCGATGCCATGACAATCGGCCACTCCTATGTAAGTTTTCAGTCCCATTTGTATCCTATGTCTAGAGTTCTACCGAAAAAATCCAGATGACTCAACGCACGCTTGACATGCTCTTTAAGATCCATGTCTCTGCTGTCCAGTGCGAACTCTTGCAGATCTCTAAGATATGCATAGCTGTTGTAATATGCTTCTCGTACTTTGCCGCTGCGTAACTGTTCTTCGGCTCGTTGAGCAACGGCCGCTTCCACATCCTCGGCGTCAAGATCCTGGTCTAAAGTTGTTCCGTCTAGATCTGTCTGGCTCATGACAATCCGTGTATGTATTGTTCGTTGGCAAGTGTCAATGCATCCACCACTTTTGGTTTGTCCACTTCACGTACTGGTGAACCATCAATTGCTCCTAGATCTGAATTGTATTTGCTCCGGTTCACATGAGCCAGCACCGCTTTGAATGCTGATTGCACCTCTTGCATGAACTCCGGACTGGCCATTTCTGGTATGTGCTCGATTATGTCGTTCGGATCATAAACGTTGAGCACGTCTAGAATGGTTTTGAAATCTTGGTCGGTTAGACCGGTTTTTGAGCATCTCATCATAATTGTTCCTTGTGTTTGAGTTTCCGATGAATGGTTTTGGATCGGACCGCCATGGGTCTTGACCTGGTGAATAAAATTGGTTTTCTAATCTTGTGCATGTTTATATTATAGTGTGTTTTCCGATGACGCGCAACTAACTTGTTCAATCAATCTCATGCGCTCGTCACTGACATTCATCAGATGATCGCGAAACGAGCTCCTGCCGCAGCTTGCTGCGTCTAGTATCTGTTGCAACAGCTCATCCCGGGTGAGGCTGTTGGGATTGTTGACTAGATATCTGGTCACACCCTCGATCCTGCTGAACATGCGTTCAACTTCGATGCTAGGGTATTCGGCTGGTTCGTTTCCATGGTCCATATTTTGATTCCTTTTGTTAATATTGCAAGTTTTCTAATTGATCCTGGCGCTCTGGAGTGTCTGGTGGGCACATGTTGCAGTCTTCTGCTTGTTCCTTTAGTTCTAAAAATTTATCCATCATCTTGAGTCCGTAGATTCCAAGATTCTGGTGCATGTGCGTTTCAAGTTGTTCCCATATGTTTTCGTCGTTCATAACATGATTATATGATATTAACATTGCATGCGCAACTTATATTGTGTTGGTTTTCTGTTGTAGCAGCGAGGGAGAGGCAATCTGCACCGCTGGAGAATTGATACTGTCATACAATCGATGCTTGTTGATCAGTGCTCGGTACATCACCCGGGCCTGCTGCACTCGTTTCAAGTTGGTCCGGATTGTTTGCTGCTCGGTCTTGTTGCGAGGAGCGTCAATCTGATGATTGTTGATGTTGTCCAGCAATCTGAATGCTCCCTCGAGCTGACTCAATTTGATTGACAGATCAGATTCTAGATAACCATTGTGATGTTTGTCTGTTTGCATGTCATTAGTATACCATCAGACACGCAAATGTGCAACTGATGATCACTTGCGGAAAATCCAGTTGTCCACATGATAGAATATGTTGGCTCCAACACATTGAAATGCAACCACACTCAACCACACTGGCCATTGCATGTACTCACCAAAAAACCACATGCAGGGATAACAAACCACAAAACCAGCCTGCCATCTCAAGTTGTACTTAATGTATCTCTTCACTTGTAACGTCTCACACCCCACCACACTCTTCTCAACAATCTGCCCAGCTTGACAACGCAGCTCCAATCACCTGCTTGTCGACACAGCTTGATTTGTTTCTCCGTGTCTTTGTATTTGCGACTGGTGTGTTTGCGTTGCATGTATGTCAATATCCATGGTGGTTTTCTGTCTTTACGATTCATTCCACAAATTATTTATGGCCGACATGCTGTTGTTTTTGTTGAGTGTCCAGAACTGGTACAAACATTTACCAGCATGTGGGTAGTCATGAGCGGCTTGATACAGATACACGCCAGACATGTCGATGTCCAGGTGCTTGTGTGGATCATGCAACTTGGTCACCATCAACTCGAACTCTTTGTGTTGGTGTTCATCATGCAACAAAATGTGTATGCCCGGTTTGTGTTGCAACATGCCCCCCATCAATCGTTTGCAATAGTCAACATCATGTCTCAATGGTGCCATCTTGACAGTTTGTATGTCACAGTCAATGTCACCAACTCCGCACATCACCAGATGTGTCGCGCAGTGGTCATGAAATTTGTTGAGTTTTGCTCGGAACAGACTCTCGGTGCTGTTATGAAACAGATGTTTTGTCGTCTCGTGAGACATTCTTGTTGGTGATGTTGTTTATCGTGTGTCTCAAACGTCTTCTGCGTCTTTGTAATGATGCGATCTCTCCGGTCAATTTGTTGATCTCTGTTTTCAAATACCTTTTGTTTTTCATGCGTTTATATTTACGAGTTGGTTTTAATATTTCAACGGTTCTGTTGTCATGCTGATTGTACAGTATGTACCATTGATTGTAACAATTGTCACGTGACCATCTTTCGAATCTACTGGAGAACGATTTGTCCCATATACTTGTGTGTTCATCTGCGTAGCTGTACTGTGTGGCTATCCACACGCGCAATTCATTCATGTGGCGGCGATGTTTGGTCACCTGATACATTTTGTCCCACAATGGTACATCTTGATTCCGCTCTGGACCATGCGCCGGTGTGTGTTGCTTGATGTAATTGTACAAATACTCAATCTCCGGGGTGGTCAAACCTTGCAAGGTCTCCATCTTGACATAAGCGATGTCACATTGCTCTCGATTCTGTGGATGTGGGAGATCATGATCCAACCGGATCATCAAACCTCTGTCATAATCAAACATTGAACCATCACTCAATTGTCTGTACATTTGTATATTATAACATGTTACGATGAACAGTACAACTAATATTTCGCGATCCAGATCACAACAAACATTATGACCATGCTGATCAACATGAGATCTGTGGTGTTGTGCCTGTGTTTCTCTCGTTTTGGTTCGTGTTTGTTTGAAGGAAATCTCCCATGGTTGCCCATGCCGTCATAATCCATATCGTCGTGTTGTTTCATGTTGAGTGGTGTTTGATTTGTCTGGCCAGTTGAAGCAGAATCTTGTCTGCATCCAGGTGAGCTCGTTCACGCATCAGTTCATCCAGCGTGGAGGGTGCGTCAACTCTCACACCATGTGATTGTAACGTGGTTACCACGTTGATGTACTGTGCTCTTGCCTGTCTCCATTTGTCAGGATCCTTGATCATGGATCTCATGATCCTTTTCTTGATGGTCTCGTCACTCAAAAATATTTTGGCGGTTCTAATTTTTGCAGCAGTGGTCTCCAACTTTGTGATAGCAGATGTGTCAATTTCTGCTTTGATGTCAGTTGTGACAACTGTGGCTAACAATAGTATCATGTGTTTTCTCATGAGTCTTGTCTCTCCTTTGATTGTTGTTCGATGTGTTTGTTGAAATGATGTCTCCACGTGCATACACCGATGATACACATGATTATCGTGGTTGTTATGATGTAAATCATGGTTTATTGTTGTTCAGTCATGTGCAACACAGCTATTATCAAACACAACACGAAAAACCCACCACACCAGATGATCATCTGCATCATGCGGTGGTTTTCAGTTGACTCATGTTGCTGAATCTGTGGTTGTATCTGGTACGCTTGAACACCCTGCATGCGGTTCCGAACTCCGGTTCCTGTTGCACGATTTTCATCAACACCGTGATCTCTTCATGATTGACCCAGCCCAGCACCGTGTCGTCGTTGTCACCTTGAAGAGGCACTGGTGCGTCATGTCCATCTTGAAACAACGCAAATTCATACGTGTCATGAGTGGGGCCATCGCCGTAACAACTGTCACCATAAATCACACTGACAGTGTACCCGTTGATGTCGATCGTGGCGGCATGTTTGCCTGCCCGGAACGGGTCCGGTTTGAAGTTTAAATCAGCAAATGTTTTGTGTTGTGTCATGTTGTTATTATAGTGCGTGTTAACTTTTGGGGCAACTTTGATTTTGATAATACATCAAAGCGCGCTTCCAGTAAGCTTCATAAGCCGCGCTGTCATAACCATATCCAGCATCCCACACCAGTGTCATGTACTCTTGATAATCCTGCTCCAGTTGTGCGTTGGTCAACATGTCTTGAATCTGACAATTGTATCGTTCGCGTTGATCATCAGATTTAGCAAAATGCTCCTCCCATGCATCATCCACTTGTTGTGTGCTGCTATACATTGTTAATGAGCAACATCACAACAATCAACAAACACAATGGCAATATCAACCATCTCCAGATGCACATTATCAAATGATCTGTAATTCTCATGCGCGATTTGTCTGCTCGTGTGTTATGGGATGGTTGATGAATTGTATCAGATCAGCGGCTAGCCAGCTGCTCTTACCACCCAGATTCCATTCTGTGATATCCTCGACGTCGAGGCCATCCTCTCCATGATACGTCTTGCATTGCTTGTAATCATATATGGCGGTCACTCCCTTGAATTCTCCATCATGCATGTGTTCCACATGCCACTCAGCACTTGTTTTGTATTCATCTGTTCTGATGACTGGATCACCAAACATGTTGACAAGGTGCTTGTAGGTGCATGTTAGATAGCCCATGTTACCACTGCCTACAATGTGTTTGCTAGGTTTGGCCAGGCTGGTGTATGTTTTGTGTGTCATGCTGTTGTCTCCAGGTTATGTCACCATTTGGTGATGCTGGTGTCGTTCACATGCTCAAGCTTGCGATCCGCGGAATCCGCCAGTTCATCAAACCAGCGGATCATCAACACGTCTGATGGATCTTTCACCGGTCGCTCACGTAATGTGTCCGCTTTGCGACGAGCATCTGCACCTAGCTCATGTATTGATTCTAATGCCTGAAACCGGCTCACTTTCCCCACCGGTAGATTGAGTATATCGTTAAATGTCATATCATGATTATATGCACATGTGACAAGATGCGCAACTTACAATTCAGTTGGTTCTTGTTGCAGCACCATGTATTGTGCCAGGCAATTTTCAATCCATTCGTTGAATGACAATCCTTGCTCATGAGCATGTTGCATGTATTTGAACAGCTCAACATCATCAAACTCAAGCTCCACAGTTTCATATTTGACTCGCTTGATCATAAATGAATTGTCATTCTGCTCGACGAACTTGACAGTGTCACCCTCGCTCCAACCAAGCCGAGTCAGCACGTCCTCCGGGATGCTGAAAAACAATTCACCGTTCTCATCTTCTTTTATATCTAATTTGTTTGTTTTCATGTAAATTGGAGCCACCTGTCGGGATCGAACCGACGACCACCTGATTACAAATCAGGTGCTCTACCAGCTGAGCTAAGATGGCGAAATTAGTTATCATATTGTTTGCTCATGATTGTATTATAGTATATTTCGGGGTTGTTATCAACTTATGTTCCACGTGGTAGCCTTCAATGGTAATGAGATGGCAGCGAAATTCAATTGACATGAGTCCATTTGATTGAGTTTCTCTTTGTTTTTTTCTAGATAGGCTTTCATCTTGGTCTCTGACTTGAAGTTGACCAGATCTCGTTTGCCTTGATGTTTGAACACTATGTTATATTTGTATTTCATTTTGTTTTGTCTCTCTTTCTCTTGAGCAATCCTGGATTGTGTTTATATTTGTCCAGGTATGGTCGATACGAATCTGTAACCATGTGCACCTTGAGGGAGTTTAAATATTCCTGCTTGTCACTCCACACTTTGTTGTTGGTGTCCAACCAGGCGCTAAGAAGCATAGCTTTGTTGTATAATGGGTAAACCAACCAGCCAGTGAGGTTGTATCTTAACAACATTGACAACATGTCTCCTGTGTGATACAACAGTCTGGACAGTAGAGTTCTCATCAGATGGTGGGCCTGGCAGGATTCGAACCTGCGGCCAAGGGATTATGAGTCCCCTGCTCTAACCGCTGAGCTACAGGCCCGTTTGAATAAATATGTGCATGATACATCACGTTACAATACCTCAAATATTCGCTCTAGCTTGTCTGACTGTGGCAATCGTGGTCATCTTCTGACCATTCTGGTGGCAACTCAACAGTCTCATCTGATTTGTGTACCGGTTCTGGAAACCAGGTTTCTAAATCCTCTGTGAACAAATCATCGACTGTGTGTGGATGGTACCCGACCTGCACCAGCAATCCTTTGAACATATTTACAACCTTGTTGATGTGTTCGGCATCGTTTTCCGCGGTGAAAGTACCACCACTGTATGGTTCAATAGTTATTTTCATGTTATATGGTTGTGTTGTGTGTGCATGTCATTTTTCCGCCACGCTCAACATGTGCAGCAATTTTTGTAGATTGTCTTGATTCGCGTCAAGTGTCAATTTTGCTATCGCTAATTTCAATTGTCTTGCTACTGCAGCTTGCCGAGTCTCTATATCTCGTGTGTGTTGTTGATGTGTGATATCTTTCAATCTGGTTATATCTTCTTGGTGCATGTTGTTTGTGGTGTTAAAATGTATCGTCTTGTAGTAACTTGTCTGCAACTTTCAACTCCTGAATTAATTTGATGTGACTATATTTGTTTAGAGTCTGAAAACCTATCAACACATTCAACAACTCATCTTCTGTTGGTTGATGCTCTGCCGGGTGGTCTCCAATCATGTAAATTAAAAGCTCCGCCACAGTGTCTGTTTGATCTTTCAACTCCTGGACTCGTTTGATTGTTTCGATGTGTTTCATAACGTAATTGTAATGTGTTATGTTGATTCAGGCAACTCCAAAGTCATCACAAAGTTTATCAAACCATTCAACTTCGTATGACAATCTAGCTTCATTGGATTTGTTGTTCAGATGCCACACCAGACTGGTCAGTTGATCGCTCACCTGTTGCATCAACTCCATGCTGTCCGGATCTCCGGAGTCGGCATCAGATATTATTTGCCCCCACACATCACTACCAAACCAGCGATCCATCAACCGAGCAGCCTCTATACCCTCATCACTCATCAACCAGGACGTATCTAAACGTGGTGCCATTCATGGCTAGACCTCTGTTGAGTGTGTGAGCTTCATGTTCAGTCAATTGTGTCTCGCGTTCTGGTAACACTGGTTTTGGTTTGCTCCAGTCTATCAATTTGTACGTTTTTGGTTGTCTAACTATCTCTGTGTTCATCGTAATGCCCTTTGCGGATCAACAGCTTCAGATCACCCACGAGTCTGATCTGATGTTGCAACACGAAATCCTCGTCATAACGCATCCAGCCTTCGCTTTCCGCCACGACACGCTTGTGTCTCAGTCCTTCTAAATATTTGTTCAACAGCTCATGAGCATGGGCTGTGCCTGCTGTGAATCCGCGGTCGTAACCACGTTCTTCAGCTATTTGTTCGATCATCTCATCATGCATGTGTTTATCGGTGTCTCAAAATTGTGTTGTATGTCGCTTAAATGTTGCTGGAGGAGTTGGTTCTCATTGTGTGATTGGAAGTGGTGTGATCCAACCAGCACCACCATGCAATTCAGCAGTGTCAGCGGGTTGTTGAAACTCCCCTAGATCCAACAACTCCACTATCTTGTCCGCTTGTTTGCTCTTGAGAGGCAATCGTTCTCCATTGACCCACACTTGATATGGCATGGTGCCATTGATGTTGAACGGAGCCGGCAGGCTGTTGACCTGAATGCCCGGTTGAGCCGCTTGTAGTCGTCCGAACGGATTGAATGATGTTGGTGTCTGTCGCGCCATCTCCGGTTGCTCTGTCTCGTGATGTTGTGTGATGCTCACGATCAAAAACACAAGCACCCCACAATTGATTAGAAATAGTATTCTGTTCATAGCGTGTATTTATGTATTATTCTTAAACTCTTCACTTGTCAATTGTCCCACTGGTGTCTCGAATATTTTTTTGGCATGATCCAACACGGTGAACATGTGATGCCAGTACCAACTGTCCTCGGTGCTGCTGTCAGCATTGATCTGTTCAGCGTACAACTGTCTGAACGATTCTTGCCGATCCTCAATTGCCGCGACCACTTGTGAGTCAATCGGGAGTGGGTGCCATCTTGGTTTACTCATCTTCTTGAAAATATATGTCGTCAAAACACACCAGTTGTCTCACCGGCATGTCTTTTGATTTCATTGTCCATCCTCCTGCAGGTGGTTTGTCGCCAGGCATGCCAACGAATGGTCGGTCGTACGCTACTGCGGTCCCTACTTCAACTGGTTGATCGTTGTGGTGATATCGAAACTGTTGTGCTTCTTCAAAATCATCTACCACATAGATGTCTGTTGATTTGTAACTCATCACCTGTCTAACAACTTGTAAAGTCGTTCAATTTGTGTGGTTATCAACATCAAGACCACCAACATTCCTACTGTGTTTATAATAATTGTCATCATTTTAATACTTTCTGTTCCAATAATTATATATTATGTGAACCACCATTGCAACTACCATCACATGAAAAATCCAGAAAAATGGATCATGTTTGGATCGTTCGAATATATCCACAATGAACTCAATCATGACTTGTCTGGTCCCCAGAAACCACACACGCATGGCTTGTTGTCTTGTTGATTGGCACCGGCTTTGTATCCCTTGTCATAAGCTTCAGTCTTGAGCTTGAGAATGTATTTGTTTAATGCATTCCATAGATCATCATCAGATAGCTGAGAGTCACTGCTCTTCACAAAATTTTTAAATTCCTCATCTGTCATCATTTAACGCTCTTCTCAATTGCTACCAATGTATTGATAAATTTAATTGCAGATTGTACCCGATGGCGATTTGGTAGTTGCCCCCAGCTTATTCTGCTTTGTGACTCTTCTAATATCGACTGCACCGTGTGCAGCATGTCTAGTTTGTCTTGTTGTGTCATATCAAATATGAGCTGTGTTGACCGCACCAGCTTTCTTGGTGGCACTGCGTCCATGACGACCCGGCTGATATCCTTTCCAGTTGCTATATGTTGCGGCATCCATCACTTGAATGCGTCCAGCGGTCTTGTGATCGTATATCATCACGCCTCGATAAGGCACAACTTCTGGTTTCACCTTGGGTGGAAGCTTGCCTAGTATGTCATCAATTAATTTATTGCTCATACGTGTATTGTATGAAACAACACATGAACACGCAACTTTTATTGTTGTTCTTTGAGCTTGTTTGTCTCGTTAACTATTTGAGACTCAAATAGTTTAATAATATCCTCTTGTCGCTTAGTTCTTGGTTCCGGGAATCGATCTTTAAACACCTCCAGATTGTCAAACAGCACTACAATTTTAGTCCAAGTCTTTTGCGCGGGTGGATTCAACTTTTTCATATACTTACTTATGTGCACCACGAATAGACACATAAGTAAATATATGGCGATATCATTAGACACTAGCGCAAGCGCGTACATACAGAAAACCTCAGGAGGGGACCTGCAATTCACCTTGACCGGGTTCAACAATCTACCCTCACCCACATCATATTCAGACACAAAAAGTTATCTTAGCTTTGCATGCGAATTTGTGTATCCTAGTGGCATCTCCGGTGACACGATAGAAAGTATAGAGGTGTATTTCAAGTGGAACAATATCACGGTGACTGGTGATGGTGACATTGTGGCGTTGCTCCAGTTCTCTCGGCTTGATGAGTTAACTTTTGACGATGGTAATGTATACGGAAAAATTAATAACGATGACTATGATATTTATGCCTACCATGCCGGCATCGACGCAGATGATTGGACCGGTGGAC
>Ga0228621_1000019_pt1 | contig 10691 bp, 16 predicted proteins | sample 25DmetaG_FD_190062 | JGI IMG/M metagenome (GOLD analysis project Ga0228621, IMG submission 190062) | Seawater microbial communities from Monterey Bay, California, United States - 25D | ecosystem: Environmental > Aquatic > Marine > Coastal | place: USA: California | collected 2016-11-06
CATTAGTACAACTAGCTAGCATACAAAACAAAAATAATTTTGAACAGACATTAAATGTTCCAGACATCAAGAGGTTACACAAGATTATAGGTTGTATAGATCAACAAGACAATATCAATTTGAGCGTTGACATAAACAGCATAAGCTACAAATCACCATCCACTAGATTCAAGTTTTATCTTCTAGACGATGGTATATTGTCCACTCCCGCGATTAGTGTTGAGAAGATCAACAATATCACTTTCGATACTTCATTCAGTGTGGATCACGACAAACTGACAGATTTGATAAAAGGTAGTACATATGCTAACGAGTCTGAAAAGCTATACATATACACTGATGAGAATAATCATGTGTATGGTGAGCTGACCGACAAAGAAAAACCTAATATGGATAGTTTTAGTATAAAGCTATGTGATGATGCAGCAACCCCTATTCAACCCATCGCGTTTAATTTTGAAAACATTCGGATCGTGAGTAGTACAAGAGTAGATAAAGTTAAATTCAACATAAACACACAGCTCAGTGTAGCGAAAGTGGATCTGGAACAGAACAATTGCCATATATCATACATCATCTCCGGTTTAATAAAATGAAATCTAAAAACAACATTTACACACCTAGCTACTTCATGAAAAGAATGAAAGACAGTGGCTATGGTATATGGAAAATATTTGACAAGTACGGGCCACATGACAGCCGGTACTGGACCATGATGATCGACCCGGGTGGTTTTTCAGTTTGGATCACATGTTACTTCAACAAAGAGGAACTCAACGACGTGTATTTTGAGCTTGATGATGGTGGTATCAGAATACCTAAAAAACTTTTGATAAAGACTAAAAGTATAGAAACAATCATTTCAAATTTAATTTCGTTTGGTATTGACAATAACGCTCCATTTGATTCTTCGTTAATAACCATAAATATGGTTGATGGTACAGGAGAACAAACCGATAAAACCTCGAAAGACTCGAAAGAAACCTCCGGTCAAAGATACAGATGCGACGCCGGAGGAGGATGACCTGGATCCTGCTTTAGAAACTGCACTGACATCTTTTCTAAAACAACATGTCACGGAAAAAAACAAAAGTATCAAAGACTTGAAATCGTTGGAGACATTGCTCAATCAATATTTGAACAGTTTCATATTGTTAGGCTATTCACAAGACACTAAAGAAATGATAACTTTAGTCAGCGCCAAAACAGAACAATCAGCAGACTCGCTGAGCACCGCGTTGAATAAATTCTTGGTAAGAAATGCCAAGACACCACCATACACTGGAATTTAAATGAAAAAACAAAATATAGCCATATTCGGTTCAGGTTATGTAGGCAATTATTTGCTAGATGGTATAACTGACCATAGTGTAAAAATATACAACAAGCAAGATCATGCGTATGATCATGCACCTACATTGCTGGGCATACTAAAACAAGACAATCCTGATTATGTGATCAATGCATGTGGATACACCGGCCGGCCCAATGTAGATGCATGTGAGACGGATCGAGAGAAATGCTGGGACTTGAATGTAAATCTACCTGTGACTATTTCAGCCATGTGCGAGACGCTTGATATACCCTTCATACACGTTAGTAGCGGGTGTATATACACCGGATACGATAAAGAGTATACAGAAACAGACGCACCTAATTTTGGGTTAGATTCTGATGATAGTAGCTGGTACAGCAAAACCAAGCATGCCGGAGAAATCGCACTGAAAAATCAAAACAATTACATTTTGAGAGTCAGAATGCCATTTTGTGGAGACAATCACGAGAGAAATTTCTTCAACAAAATTTTGAAATATGACAATCTGATAAGTTATGACAACTCCATGACATGTATTGAAGATTTTGTCATATTCATTCAAAAATTTATAGAGAATTTAGAGACTAGAACCGGAAAATTCAAAGCTCAACCTGGGATTTTTAATGTATGCAACCCTGGGTCAGCCGATTTGAAAAAAATAACAGCAATTTTCGAAAAAAACGGCATCGCCAACCCGGATTGGTCATTTGTACCTATAGAAAATTTAGATTTAGCTGCAAACCGATCCAACTGCGTGCTCAATTGTGCCAAAATCGAACAACTAGGGCTAGGTCTACCACATATAGATGACAGTTTAGAGGATCGAATAGCATATATGTGCAAAAAATTCTTGTTCAAGACCGGTTTGACCAATCCTAGGCTAGGTGTACAGGTGAAATAACGTGTGATGAGACCTGGAGACATATATGCCTGTACTAAAGGTACATATATTGGCTCGAATTTAGTCTTTATGGAAAGTCATGATGATGAGTGCGGTTTTTTGAACCTTCCAGACATGGTCAACATGAAAATATCAACAGCTGATGTAAAATCCGGACTAGATTCTGGTGTTTTAGAGTTGCTAGAATCGTTACCAGACGATATAATACATATTTGTGAGAAACAATATGAAAAAAACTCTAATTCTCGACAGTAACAACTTACTTTACCGGATATTTTTTATGAACCGTGCACGAGGTACGGACGTCAATACTTTATTAGTATTTTTGAGATGTGTCCGGGCATATGTTGACATGTTAGATGGTGTTGATGATATAATAGCGGTATGGGACAGCAAGCTCGATAGAAAAACAAAAAATTTCCGCAAATTAGCCACCGATACTGATTACAAAGGCACCAGAGACAACAAATCTCTAGCGGAAGCGCATGTGATGGACGAGCAGATACAACAAGCAGTTGAATCATTAGGTGGTATCAACATGTTCCCTGTTGTTATGGAAGCAGATGATGTTATAGCGTGGTTAACTCACAATATAAAAGATAGCTCATGCACAGTGGTGACTGTTGATCAGGATATGTATCAGCTTGTAAATGAAAACGTAAGTGTGTACAGCCCCATAAAAAAAATAACCGTGAATAATCACAATTTTAATGATGTGGTGGGTGTGGATATTGATAATTTTCTATCATACAAAGCGCTAGTTGGAGACAAATCAGACAACATACCAGGTCTACCACGCGTGGGTAAGAAAACTGCATTAAAATACATCGAATCTGGGGTGCAAGAGTCATTAGATAATTTAGACACCTCAGCCAAAGAGATTTATGACAGAAACATAATGTTAATGGATCTATCATACGGATACACTCACCATTCCGGTGAAACAGACTCATATCAGGAGCAATTCACTAAAAACAAAAGTTCGACCCCGGATAAAGATAAATTGAAACAGATATGCGTGCACAATGCTATATACAACCTAGCTAATGACATTGACAACTGGTTCAGTATATTTGAAACATCAAATAGTTCGACACATAACGTGATAAATCTAATAGAATCGCTAAATATAGGTAAATGAACAATAAAATAAAATATGTAGACAAGGTTGAACCAGTTATTATTGCATCTCCGTACGATGGTCAGCCAGTAAAACCTAAACTACAAACTAAGGTGATGAACGGTCTACAGATAACCGAAGCTCATTGGTATTGCCCGTCAACCGGACGGTTCATTCGCAAAGGTACTGTAGAGATAAAAGAAATTAAAAAATAATTGTATTTGACTTACAACCGTTTATATTTTACAATAATTCATGGTGACATTACCAGATGAATATGTAATTACAAAATTTTGCCAATATAGTGGTTACCCGAAACATAACAAACGAGCCAATACTTGGGCTGGTGGATGCCCTATATGTAGAGAAGGTTCAAGTTGGGGCAAGAAACGAAGATTATATTACAAATTAGATAAAAACTATATATTTTGTTTCAACTGTGGGTGGAAAGGCTCCACTTTAGACTTTGTGAAGCATGTTACCGGGTTAACCTTTCAAGAGATAGTGGCGGAGTCGTCTAATTTTGACACAAACAACATCACCGAAATCACGACCAATAAACAACCGGTAAAACAAACCACGGTGCCGTCACTACCACATGACAGTATAAATTTACTAGACTCATCACAAGTGGAGTGGTGGTTGAGCAGCAATGATGATCAATCATCTAAAAAGGTCGTGAAAGATGCGCTAGATTTTATCCACAACCGGTTGATTGATTCCGCGATCAACAGACCAGACACCATATGGTTGAGCTTGACTGATTTTACACATAAAAATAGAATCGTACTACCATTTTACTCAACTTCAAATAAAATATTATTCTATCAGTCGCGAGCCATATACAATGAACCGGATCGTCCTAACTATCTGAGCAAGAGCAACAATGAAAAATCTATATTCAACATAAACAACATAGATTCAAAACTGGACAGCATGTTTTTGTTCGAAGGACCTATAGACAGTTGTTTTGTCAAGAATGGAGTCGCAGTTGCTGGTATCACAAATGGTCATTCAGAGGATCTAAACACCACTCAACGCAAACAACTTGATGATTTTCGATTATATCAAAAGATATGGGTGTTGGATTCTCAGTGGTTGGATGACACTAGTCTCAACAAGACAAAATTGTTGATTGAAAATGGTAACAAAGTGTTCATCTGGCCGGAGAATATAGGTCGAAAATATAAAGATTTGAATGAACTATGCATGGCGATCAACAAACCGGGTATAGGGTATAAATTTATTGAAAAGCACAGCCATGATTCTCTCAAAGCCGGTGTATTGCTACAAAATATTAAGACTAATCGTTAGATATTAAATAACTCTTGAGACTCTCTGACAGACTTCTGAGATCTTGAGCGATCCTTCCAATTTTCTTGGTCTCACTCCGAGAAATTTCATCAAATATAGTGTCACATGGTGCAGTGTTTATTTGAGAATTCAAAGACTCGGGCCCTAACCCGTTCAAATAATCTATAAAGCTTTCAACTTCTGTCACCCAACCTTGTATCTGTTCCGCGTATTGAGCGTTCTGTTGTTTCTGTAACTCAGAAGCTGGATTTTCACCAGGAGCTCCAACGTTACCAGCCGGTACATCATCTACATCTAACATCGCCGGATCTGTACCAGGGTCAAGTGCCCCGGCTGCCGCTTCCGCGTCAGTCATTTCTGTTTCATCCTGTTCTGTAACTAAAACTTGTAAAAATCGCTCGGTAAATGTCTTCATATCGATAATTATTTATACCAGAGCATAAATATAATCGATGGATAACCAAGAAAAACCCGAAAAACCACCACCTGGAGTGCTGTTTGAAGATCTCGTACAATATGCAAATCAATACACCGGAGGGGCCCATCCCACTGGTAGGGATGTTGGAAGCAAGAAATTGACAGTGTTGGATCTGTTGAGAATGGGCAACGATCAAGACGACCAAGCACCTAAAATGTTACCACATCAAATGAGCTCTTTCATAGACAATTTAGGTGATGTGTATATCAAGTTACTGGAACTGCAACAACAAGTCGCCAGCGCGTACAATTCAAATATAACTAAAGACACTGTAAAAATTAAACAACGGCTAGTGAATGTTAACAAAAACTTGGAAAAACAAAAAAAATTAGTCAAAGAATGTGGAAAGTTAATTGACAAGTTGAGTCATTGATGGTATAATATAAATACCACCGTGTTACAAATAATCAAATCATTGTCAATATTATGTATAGTATCTTTATTAGTAGCCACTATATGCAATCACTTTTTTGCTCTAAGTTTTCAAGGGGTATTCATCCTCTGCGCAGTGGTTCAACTGGCGCTAGGGTGGTTTTTTAACACATATATTCAGTACAAGTCCACCTCACAATGGACACAACAACAAACAGAGCTCATAACACAGCTAGAGCAAGAAGCCACCATGGCTCCATGCGCGTACTGCGGAACCGAAAATCTGATACCGGTCAGCCCCACACAAGACAATGATTTTGAGTGTGTGAATTGTGGAGAACATAACGCGGTGTATGTAAACATCACAGTGGCTCAAAAAACAGTACCATTGGATGTAGAACCATACAGTGTTTCGAATCATAACACCTCACTGGGTAATCAATCTTCAACTAAGCAAGCCGATAAAGAGTAACATGACCCCGGACAATACAAACCTCCCTAGTAATTTCAATCCATCCCGGAAAATAACCGAGCCTGTGACTATACAAGACATACAGAAAATAAACAACGATTTTTGGAACACACAAAGCGTGGATCTACACAGATGTTACACACATGGACATGTGTATGCGAACAATAGTAACAAAAAATCTTCGATAAATTTGATACAAGACATGTTCAGTTTGTTGAGAGGTAAATACGCAGAAGACAACGACCATTCAGAGCAAATAAATATAATATTTGACAATATAAAAAATAATCTAGAGTTAGTAGAAGGATTAACTGATGATGTTGACAAAAATTGTATATTATCTATAATACAAGGATACACTTTAGGGTGTTTAAAGAAATATGAAAAATAAAAAATATGGAGATACATTTATAACGAAAAAAGGTGAAACTATTGTGATGGACCAAGAGGAACTCGCCCGGTGGTGCTGTTTAGTTGAAGCGGTTGATATAATCGACAAAAAAGGTTCTCAGATTGGGTTGGACATGGCCAAAAACAACTGGGTGAAGCCTATAGCTATTCAAAAATATATAGACGAAAGATATGACACGATGATAGAAGAATTACAAAAGGATAGAGACAACTACCCACTCACTACATAATCATGTTATATATTGTAGGTACAGAAATTGACACCAAAGTTAAAAACACCCCAAACGTGTCATTAGTCAACAAGAATTTATCACCCATAAGACAGATACGATGGTTACCACCCGGTCATGTGTGGGAACTAGGTACTATCCGACCCACTAAAGATGCTGATACAGTAGATTATCATTTCTACTCAAAAACGAAACACGAGAGGTATGTTGTAACATTTAAAGACTGTTCTTCTGCAGATCAAGCGATAGCTGCAGCTCGTGGAGACAAGATCGTGGATGATGAAGCCGGAAAAAATATTGATTATGATGAAAAAATGAGCTACCTAAAAGACAAGGGCAAGCACATCTAATAATAGTCCCCGTACACCGCATCACCACCTCCATAATCACCATAATCGTAAATATCATTTGATGTTATTGTTGACCACGTGTCATCATTTTCCATGTAAGGGTCATATATCGCGTCTTCATCAACTTGTTTACTACCACCCTCTGGACGAACATTACCCTCAAAACTATAATCAAAGCGTTTAGCTTTGATCAACCAGATATAGTGACCCATCAATGGATTAATTTTTTGAATATCTTGATCCAACCGTTCTGTTATTTCATAGACACTACCACTTCTGGGAAACACTCGATCATTACCATATTCTTCTAGTCTGAATATGTCCCCAGCTTTAGGTTCAATCACACCTTGTTTTGCATCACCTGTACCTCCCATGGCTGAGTAAAAATTGTCAATATGTATATAGGCAGTGACTTCATCATCGCTAGTTATACCGAATTGAGACAATGTGAGTGCATTCTCATTCAACTCGATATACATGATCATGCATGTTTCTGTACCGAATGTCTGATCAGAATCCTCTCCATATAACGGGTCATAATTTTGTAAATCTTCAGTGGCTGATTGATACAACACCTCCGTACCGAACATGTTTATCTGTTCTTTGTACCATTTACTATAGTTCTGCCGCTCGTTGATATTTTTTGATTTATTTACAACTCTCAGACCATCATTAAACTTGAACACATTGTCCAGAGGCACCACCCCGGAACCTATGTCTATACAATCCGGTTTTTTAGTGACAAACGGTTCCGGGCAATATTCATCAGGATAATTACTCATTTTTCTATCACAAAATTGTTAATTGAATCATCCCAGTAAAGCTTGATACCAGTTTTACCTAAAAATTTAGGTTCAGTTTTAGTTAAATTTTGCAGATTATATTTTGGTATCATGTATTGTAAATCAGCATCATTCACAATCTCTTTGCCTCTGGGTTTGTTCCGTAAAATTTCTACTTTACTATTTAACGATGTATCCACCCGATCTCTTGCGGGTATCAAGTTCTGATGTAAACGCTGCGACCCAGTGTAACCACGTTGCTGCCGGGTGGTGGGTGTACCAACAACTTGCTTGGCAGTGTTGAAATACGTTTCAAATAGACGATCGAACCTCATGTATATATTTAGTGTAAACTCTCCCATCCGTCAGCTTCTAGGTCTGCTAAATCCATATTTATTTGCTCCCCCATACCAAACACCACCGGGACAGTGTCTATAGTCTTCCCAGTTTTTTGATTTTGATACAGACTCAATGGATTCACAAACTCTTTGACACCATAATCTAACTCACGTAATTTTAATGGTTTTTCGTTATCATCATACTGTTCCACTTCAAAATATTTATCAACAACGCTAGTCTCTAGTACTATCAACGACCATATCAAGCTCATCACTCGGTCATCGAAATAATTACCTGTCCTAGCTTTCCAAGTACCATTAGGGTATCTAACAAAATTTTTCAATTCATGTACCAACGATTTGTCAAATATGTTAATACATTTGAGCTGAGTCAACCAGTACCGCATGTTCACAACACCCTTGTATTTGGTGTTAGTATGCGCAATCACACCAAGTCGCTCTGCAGTTCGTCCTTTGACTGTGGGTGAAAAACTAACAATGTTTCGATAACCAAATTCATTTGCTAGATTGTCCACAACTTGAGCACCACAATTGTTTCGTTCTATCGCGGCTAGTGGAGATCCCCAGTGTTGTAAAATTTCATACACTTTTTTAGTGAATTGATAGGGACTTATGTTGTTGTTATGATAAACTGCCACTTGTTTGATGTTGCTCAGGTGTGTTATGTCTAATATTTGTATACAACTGGCATCTAACCCCACACCTTCACTCACATCCACACCAACCACGTATATATTGTCAGGATCCGGCTCTTCCCAAAGTAGATACTTACCGTCATCAAAAATAAACTCTGGATCATGGCATGTATTCTTCATGGTCTCGTACAATTGATCGTCTATGGTACTCTCCCCGGTCTGTAAGAATTGACATCCAAATTCTTGATCAAATGCTTCTTGGCTTCCCATGTTTCTAACCTGTTCAGCCTTCCACTCGTCATCTCTACCAGGAACTTCCCACCAATCTATCCTCGCATGTGACCAGCCGTTGGTGTTGTTTGTCGCACCTGTGTACAGTTTATGAAATAAATTCTCTGTACCATTAGGGGTGCTGCTGATGAAAATTTTACTCTTTTTGAAACTACTGATGATGGGGTACACACTCTTCCAAAATTCTTCAACTAGATGATTGTCAATGAACGCAAGCTCATCAAGAATCAAAACATTACAACTCTGCCCTCGAGCAGCAGTACCGGTGGTGGTGCTGATACCAATTGTTGTACCGTTACCCAGCGTCATGCTGGTCTTGCCATATTCTGTCACACCAGGTTTCAACCAGTTCGGAAGCTCTTCATATGCCATACGTACACGTTTGAATATTTCTATAGCGGTACCCTCTTTGTTGGCCACAATCAACACACGTTGGTCGTCATTGAAACAAGCGTTCCACAAAGCATACACTGTCATGAGTGTGGTCTTACCCACCTGTCTACTGGCTAACAATATGAAGAACCTATCATCACGCATCTTGCGGATCACCTTTTTTTGATAGCTGTGCAGCTTTATGGGATGTCTCCCTTTTTCGCTTATGATGTAAAAGAAATTCTCCGCGAAGTGTAATATATTCTTCTTACTCTTCTTGAGATCAGACATCATCTTCGGTGTCCACTCGAATTCCGCATCCGGAGTGGGTAAGTTTTGATTGCCTAGGTAGTATTGCCCTCGTTTGACATCGGTCATAGCCAATATTTACAACCCAGACTAAATATTTAAAGGATTAGTTAGATGGGTAAGAAAACGGTAGCGTGGTTTTATAAACAGTTGAAAAACTCTATGGTGGGGTATGAAGTGAATGGAAATCCCATGCAGAGAAAATTTACATTATATAATATAGCCAACACTCTGTATAAAAAGTATAATAAACAGAGAAAAAAACCGGGTGAACAATAAATAACAATATGACACGTGTAAACACTTTGAACGAAATCGCTGACATATACAGCGGTCAGTTGTTAAATGAAAATGAACAAGTTGGTAAAACACCCAACAAAGGAGAACTAGAAGATGAAAAGAAAGCTTCAAAATCTCCAACCAAAGACACCGGCCCGGAAGCTGCTGAAAATTACGACTCTAAAGTCAACGAAGCTGGTGCTGCCGGTAAAAGAGATGAAAAAAATCATTATTCCACCGGGAAAAGTGCAAATGAAAGTATAAATACTACCGACATGAGCAAGAAAAAATCGATTTTTGATAAACTTTACGAAGATGTTCTCGGCGGAGACGACGATGAACTGGACATGGGAATGGATCTCGGAGATGATGAATCTGATGAGTTTGGTGATGAAGAAGGTGGCGATGAAGTCACAGTCTCAATGCCTAGAGATGTGGCGCAGCAATTAGTTGACATGCTACAAGCAGAACTCGGAGATGAAGACATCGAAGACATCGAAGATACAGAAGATGACATGGAAGATTACGGTGATGATGATTCTGATTCCGGAATGTTTCAAGAAGGTCCAGACGTACAACATCTTGGAGATGCCGGACCTAAAGGATCTGACCTAGACAAAGGAAACCTCAAAGGTAAGAACAACAAAGTGCCTGGATCCGGACCTGCTCATAAGTCTGGTGGAGGTGGCTCCGGTAATGGC
>Ga0228621_1000032_pt1 | contig 7412 bp, 8 predicted proteins | sample 25DmetaG_FD_190062 | JGI IMG/M metagenome (GOLD analysis project Ga0228621, IMG submission 190062) | Seawater microbial communities from Monterey Bay, California, United States - 25D | ecosystem: Environmental > Aquatic > Marine > Coastal | place: USA: California | collected 2016-11-06
TAACTAATTATTAAATATTAATAAGCCATGGCCGACGAAAATAAAAGATCATTCTTTCAATCAGATATTTTTAGAAATATCGCTAATAAACTACCTTATCAGACCCCTAATGCGAATGATATAATCGGTAATTTAAATCCTAAGTACGAAGTATTCCAAGATACTGGTATAAAGAGGACTGAAGCATTGGCCGGTCAATCCGTTCTTTATAATAATGATTATAATAATGTAGCGCCAGGTCAATTCGGTACTGAAACTCAATATGCAGAACTTGTTTATGCTAACATTGAAGAGAACAAAGGTGGTAGACTCCGTGACTATAGAGTAATGGCTTCATTTGCCGAAATTGCTGATGCTTTAGATGAGATCTGCGATGAGGTTGTAAATAAGGATGAAAATGGAAACATCGTCAATCTCGAGTTTAGAAACACAATATTAGATGATAGTGATAAAGGTAAGATAACAACTGAATTCGAAAAGTATATTGATTACTATAATCTTGAAAAAAAGGGATTTGAGTACTTTAGGCAAATGCTTATTGAGGGTGAAGTATTTTTCGAACACATTATACATAAAAAGTATGCTGATGAAGGTATTCTAGGTGTTGTACATTTACCATCTGACCTCGTCGATGCAGTGTATGACAACATCCAGAACATGCTTATTAAAGGCTTTATATTACGCAAGCCTGTTTTCGATCCTAATAAGCCTACGAAGATTGAAAAGGTAGAATTAGTACCGCTAGATGATAATCAAGTATCATATATAAACTCTGGTATATGGAATCAAGATAAAACCTTTAGATTACCCTTTATCGAGAACGCACGTAGAGCATATCGTCAATTATCGCTCGTCGAAGATAGCATTGTTATCTATCGCTTAGTTAGAGCACCGGAGCGCCTAGTGTTTAACGTTGATGTTGGTAACATGTCACCGCCTAAAGCTGAGGCGTATCTTAGAAAACTAATGCAGCAGTATTGGTCTAAGAAGACTTTCGATGTTAATCAACAAGGGGCAGTGCAGAAGTTCAACCCGCAATCGATGTTAGACTCTTTCTGGTTTGCTAAGAGAGCAGGTTCAGAAGGTACATCAGTTACTCAATTGGCAGGTGGTGCAAATTTAGGCGAATTAACCGACCTGATGTATTTCGTTAATAAGCTTTATAAGGCATTAAAAGTACCTACAAATAGGTTAAATCCTGAATCTACGTTCAGCGATGGTCAGGAAATCTTAAGAGAAGAACTTAAGTTTGCTAAGTTCATTATAAGACTACAGCAGCAATTCGCTAGCGGGTTAAAGAGAGGCTTCTTGACTCATTTAGAATTAAAAGGGTTAAAGAAGAAGTATAACTTAAAGGAGTCTCAGATCCATTTACAATTTAATGTACCGACTAACTTTTATGAGTTAAGAGAAAATCAAAAGCTCGAACTCAAAACAGCTACATATAATAATCTCGTCGCAAATGAATTCATTTCAGCAACATATGGTCAGATGAAGTATCTTGGTTGGAGTGAAAATGATATTAAGGCTAATAGAGAATTACTTCGTAAGGACGCTGAAGTACAATGGGAGCTACAGCAAATACAAGGTGCCGGGCCTGGCTGGAAAGATGCTTTACAAGGCGCACCTGCTGAAGGTGGCGATGTAGAGGGCGGTGCTGCCCCTGGTGAACCGCCCGCGTTCGGTGGCGCGCCAGCGGATACCGGCGAGGCGGGTACCGGTGAAGCTGAAGCGCCTGCTGAAGAAGCACCACCGGAACCAGCGGTTTAGCGATAATAACTTATTATTTTATCTTCAATCTTATTTCTAGATATATATTGGCTCGATTCGTATATGATTAATTCCTTGACTTTACCCAAGAATGGATTTGCCGGCGCTGAGTAGAGAGTATCTTCTCCAACCGTTGAGTGTATACTGTTTAAATTTTTTCTATCTTTATAATCGCCGCCGTCTACATAATTCTCACCCCTGGCTCTGGGCCCAGTAGGGGTAGCGTTATATATTATAGTACTAAAAACATGATATGAATTATCTCCATAATCTACTGGCCCACTTCCAATAGACACCTCGTCAGACCCATCGTTTAAAGTAAATTTATATTTTCCAGTATTATCAAATACCATTCGATGAAATATATCACCCGCTTCGAGTGGCGCTTGGTTTACGAGAAAGACTTGATTTTTATGGTTACCATCAACAAGTTCTCCTGCATTTTTATCAAATGCAGCCACGGTGAATATAGAAAGATGATTTCCGTGCGATGGGTTTAAGTTAAATGTAAAATGCGAATTGAGCCTATCACGCGTTTCATCAGATGGGTTATCGTCAAAATCAATCTCACCTAAATATGTACCGTTTGATACGATAAGCGGTTGAAAGGTTTCAGAATCTTGAGTGAGCATACCACCTTCTCCAGCAGTTGGATCATACCATCCCCCATCAAAACTATGAAACGTTGGTGTGCCTGTATATGAGCCCGATTCTGCCACCCAAACATTATCTTTATGGAATGGGTAATCGGTATCAACTGAAGATCTAAAATAAATTGTCCCACTTGCTACTCGCATCAACCAGTGGCTACCATTCCAAATTATTCTAAGATTGGTATTAACTTCGTGTTTCCATATTGGTTTACCTTGATTGCTGCCATTCTTATACCATTCACCGTTGAGTGTAGTCGGGTTGGTTACACCTCTCATCAAAAATCCAGTAATGTTCTGTGGGTCATGGTATATACTACCTACCTGATCATACCACGTTTCGACATAACCGGCTCCTGAACCTACCCATTCTTCAAGAGTACCATCGGTAAGCTCGCTAACCCTAAAATCTTTTTCATAATCTCCCTCTGCAGGAGGATCATTTTCATCGTATACTCCCTTACGAACTCTAACTGCTACTTTATTTTGACCTGTAATATCTCTAAGACTATATGCGACTTTCGGTGTACCGTATTCCTCCCATAGCGTTGACATAGGTTTAGATAGGTCAACAGAATTTATTACCACATCGGAGGTTGTAGTAAAGAGCTTATTAAAAGTTGGTATACCTTTAATCATTAGAATTGATTAAAATTACTAAAGTAAGCTGACCTAAAATAAACTTTGCCAGATAAAGCTGCTGTCTTCGCACTTACTTCGCTAGTGTTAGTTATACCTCTTAGAACGATACTTTCAGAATCTTGCAATAATAACCTTCTATCATCCGCTGCGCTGCCGTTATCGTAGATGTATACGTCTTGACCAGACTTATTAATGATTAATACTTCGCTCGCTGTAAACGAGGATAGAGCGACTAGCGAAGTAGTAATATCCATGTTAAAGGAATAAGATTTGTTTTTGTTATAGAAAGGCATATTATTATTTATATTAATAAATATTATATTGCATGTATATAGTTGAATTAAAATAATACACAAAATCCGAGTAATGTTATTAAATATTTTAAATGGCTAAATGCGACATAACTCCTATTTCTGCTTTTCAGAGTACAAATCTTAGTAGTAAGATTGATAATTTTGATAGATTAAGTGACCGTGTATTACGATCTCTCGGGTATCCTTTTATTAATGTTGAGATTCACCGCGATACATTATATGAAAATATTAGTATTGCTTGTGAGATGTTTGCAAAATTTGCTGGTTATACTCAAGAATATCTCTTATTTGATAGCGCGCTATATGAAAAGAATAATGGTATAAGATTAGACCAATTATTTTCACTACAGAATGCAGATAATTTTTCACAACAGGTTGAGTATAATAATGAGAGCGAGGACTTTTCGAATTATAAGACAGAGCCGGAAACGTTATATATAGCTACTAGTGCAATTGATGGTGGGATCTTTTCACTTACGCCGGGGCTCTCTTCGCCACTTTCAGGTGGGATTTTCGAGAATCAGATATTTTCTGAAACTGTTTATAAGTCAATAACTGGTACTTGGGCTGCTCTATCTGATAATTTTATACCTAGTCAGCAAGAAAACTTTACCAGGCAAGGTACTAAAACAACAAGTAAGAAGGAAAAATATTTAAACAGCTTCGATTATGACGTAATGGACTATCGTAAAGTTATTGCGGTCCAAGACTTCGAAGAAGGTTCTACTACAGGTATTAATACTCTATTTACAATCGAGCAGACACTTGCACAGCAAACATATTTCAGTTACGCAATGGGTAATTATGGATTTGACTTAGTAAGTTGGTACGTCCTTAAGGATTGGATGGAAATGAGGGAGAAGCTTCTAGCTACTAAACGAAGCTATACATTTGATGATAGAACGCAAACTATGAGAATGTATCCGCAGCCTGATTCTAGAGGCGATGGTGTTAGATTTTACGGTGTTGTTAGTTGTTATGTTGAAAGACCTATAAGAGATATTATTAAAGAGCACTGGGTGTATCAATATACATTAGCACTTACTAAGATCGCTGTTGCTAATATTCGTGGTAAATACGGTAATGTAACTCTATTCGGCGGTGGTAGTTTAAATTCAACAGATCTAATGACTCAAGGCTTAGCTGAAAAGGAGAAACTCGAAACTGCTATATACGAAGGCGCACCAGGTTTAGGTGATGCAGAACCGCCAATGTTCTTTGTCGGATAAATGAGCCAAGAAATCGGATATAACTATCTTAATACCTCCTTCACTGGGACAAGCGCAGCGTATTTATCAGGGGTAGACGAGCCTCTATATAATATACATAAGATTATATCAGCAAACGATGTAGGAGTCGCAATGACTACCAGAGAAGGTGAACTTATTTAGCAGCAAATACTTCAATTAGCTTTTGAATAACACCGCTAACATCATTAATATCGATAGGTTCTTCTGAAGAAGATTTTTTTGTCGACTTTTTAGTAGGTGTAGGTTCTGACTCATAATCACCGTATACATCGTCCTCATCATCATTAATAGATAAATCTAATTCTTCTACTGTCTCATCCTGTACATCAAACGTTTGGCTAATACAACCTATATCAGCTAATATAATGCTTAACAATTGATTAGTAAATTTCTCTTCTTTACTTCTGCCTACAAAATCAATAATTTCACTTTGCGTAAACTTTCCTTTTAATTCTTTAATAGCGTCTGTATAGCTACCATAGCAAAGATGTACGAGATATTGAACAGTAATTTCCGCCGAGTCTTTTATCAAATAATATGCGCCTTTCTTATTAATGGTGACCCCGGTATCAGGTTTTTCGCAAGCAATTTTAGCTGGTCTCATTAATTTACTCTGCCTAATCTTACTATTGCTTATAATTTTCTCTTCAAATGTCATAACTATATTTATAACGTATGAAGAAAGATAAAAGGTTTAGACAAGGAATATTCAAACCAAAAAACAAGAACAAATATATTGGTAATGATTCTCCTACATATAGATCAAGCTGGGAATTGAAATTTTTTAGATGGGCTGATTGCAATGAAAATATACTCGCATGGGGAAGTGAAAATATAATTATACCATATACGAGTCCAATCGACGGTAAAGTGCATAGATATTTTGTAGACAATTTTATCGTCTTTAGAGATAGAAACGGTAATAAGCAAAAATTTTTAATCGAGATAAAGCCAAGTAAGCAAGTAGCTAAGCCTACAACCGTAAAGGGTAAACACCGTCGTACTATTCTATATGAGCAAAAGACATGGGTTGTAAATCAAGCTAAATGGAAAGCTGCAGAGGAGTGGTCTAAGCGTAAAGGCTATAAGTTTTTAATAATAACAGAAAAAGAGCTGGGAATATAATAAAGAGTAGGAAATTGTTCCCATACTAATAAATAATTAATATATGAGTTTAAATCTTATAGTTGAAACACCGGCACCGAAAGAAGCTTTCGAATATATCGTTGAGGAAGGTAATTCTAAGGATCAAAAGAATTTCTATATTAAGGGGCCATATATGATGGCGGAGGGTGTTAATCGTAATAAACGCATATATCCTTTGGAAGAAATGCAAAGAGAGATCAAACGTTACGAAGAATCTATGGTAAAGACAGGTAGAGCTATGGGAGAATTAAACCACCCTACTACAGCTGATGTTGATCTTGAGAGAGCATGTCATTTAGTTACAGAAATGTCGCAAGATGGTAATGTTTTCTACGGTAAGAGTAAGGTATTATCTACTCCAACAGGTATGATTGTTAGAAGCCTTATTAACGACGGGGTTAGAGTCGGTATGAGCTCTAGAGCTCTTGGTCAGCTTATCCCTGAATCAGGTCAGGATGGCGTTAATAGAGTTAAAGACTTTAAATTAGTTGCTATTGACTGTGTTGCTGACCCGTCTTTCCCGAAAGCGTTTGTTAACGGTATTCTGGAGAGTAAGCAATACGTTGTAAATAAGTACGGTCAATTCGAAGAAGCTTATGATAATTTTGAAAAAACAATTGCTACAATGCCTCTTAAGAATAAAGATGCTTTTTTACGTGAGCATATGTTGCAATTTATTAAATCCCTATAAATAAAGATATGAGCAAGTCACTAGAAGTCACAAAAGAAGTTAAGAGCTTCATCAATAATATTATTGATAAGGACTACAAAAAGGCTCATGGGAACTTATCTCGTGCTGTTGATAAGAAAATTAAGCGTGAGATCATAAATAATAATATAAACCTATTTTAAATATGAATATCTCTGAAATACTAAAAGAAGCTACTAACGGGGCAATTGATGAATCAACTCTTGCTGCAATTGAATCGGCGTTTGAAAAGCGCTTAGAAGAAAAGACACAATTGCATGTTGATAAGGCCTTAATAGAGCAAGACGAGCTTTACACATCTAAATTAGAAAAGCTCTTAGAAGCTTTAGATTCTGACCATACAAAAAAATTAGAAAAAGTCGTTGAAGCGATTGACGTCGACAGAACTGCTAAGCTTAAAGCTGTCATCAAGAAGTATGAATCCGCACTAACAGAAGATGCTGAGAATTTTAAAACCGAGTTAGTTGAATCTATTTCTTCTTATCTCGATGAATACTTACAGGAAAGTATTCCTGCTGAAGAAATCAAAGAAGCTGTAAAGAATAAGAAAGCTATTCAAGTTCTTGAAGGTATTCGTAACCATTTGGCTATTGACAGCGCTCTACAAAAAGAGAGCATTAAGGATGCTGTTTTAGATGGCAAAAATCAAATAAATGAAGCTACTACAAAGCTTGAGTCTGCCCTTCAAGAGAAGGCCGTTGTTGAGGAAGAACTTAATACAATTAAGGCAAATCTTCTAATTGAACAGAAAACAGCTGGTCTTGATGAAAGAAGTGCAAAGTATGTTAAAAAGGTATTAGCAGGTAAGGACGTAGAGTTCATTGCTGAGAACTTCGATTATACTTTAAACCTTTTTGAAAAGAAAGAAGAGAGCAGACTTGAAAGCTTAAAGGAGCAAGCTTTAGAGGACACTACCAAGGTAGATAGAGTT
>Ga0228621_1000036_pt1 | contig 6815 bp, 8 predicted proteins | sample 25DmetaG_FD_190062 | JGI IMG/M metagenome (GOLD analysis project Ga0228621, IMG submission 190062) | Seawater microbial communities from Monterey Bay, California, United States - 25D | ecosystem: Environmental > Aquatic > Marine > Coastal | place: USA: California | collected 2016-11-06
AATAGAAGTAGCATTACCAAGTGCACCATCACGACCAGCAACGTTACCGCTGCCAGCATAGTTAGGTCCAGCTTCATTCAAGCACCATGACTCTTGGTTTTCCAAAAGCATAGCAGTGTTCAAACGAGTGTGGCTGTCTTCAATAGCTGCAACGCTCTTAGAAGTGTAGTCCAATACTGGAGCCCACTTTTCAAGAAGTTGAGCAGCTCTCGATTCATCAATATAAGCCTGTGTAGGTCTAATTGTATTCATAATTGTATTTTTCCTTTATATTCGACCCCAAGGTTTTAAAAAACCAGGAAACTCAGGAATACCTAAACAATATAGGAAATTCTAGTACTTTGATAATTCTGATAGATAAGGCGATGATACTTTTTCTTCAACAATTTCTTGCTTAGATTCGTAAACAACTCTATCTACGTTTTCTCTAGTACTCAAAGCTTCTTCTTTCAATGTCTCGAGTCTGTCGCTTTCCTTTTTCTTGAAGAGCTTCAATGTATAATCAAAGTTTTCAGCAATGAACTCTGCGTCCTTACCTTTAAGTGCCTTGTTTATATATTGCTTTGTCTTCTTATCAAGACCTGCAGTCTTTTGTTCAAGCATTAAACCAGTTTTAACTGTATCTAATTCTTCTTTCAAAACTGCATTTTCTTCTGCAACAGACTCAAGCTTCTTTGAAGCTTCATTAATTTGATTATGACCGTCAATTACGGCTTCTTTAATGCTTTCTTTTTCTAAAGCACTATCAACTGCTAGATGGTTTCTTAAACCTTCTAAAATTTTCTTAGCTTTAGTGTTCTTTACTGCTTCTTGAACACTTTCAACTGGAATTTTTTCTTCCAAATAAACATCCAAGTAATCTGAAACACTTTCAATTAATTGTGATTGAAAATTTTCTGCTTCTTCATTTAAAGCACTTTCATATTTTTCAACAACTACTTTTAATTTTTCAGCTCTATCACTATCGATAGCTTCAACTACTCTTTTTAACTTATTAGAGTGGTCAGCATCGATCTTTTCTACTAACTCATTAAGCTTTTCTGTATAAAGTTCATCTTGATCGTTAAGAGCTTGTTCGACGTGGATTTCAACCTTGTCATTAACTTTTTGCTCGAAAACGTTTTCAATTTCAGATAACACTTCTTCATTAAGTGCTCCGTTAGTAGCTTCTGATAAAATTTGTTTGATGTCCATAATTAAAATATATTTATATTATTATTTAATATCTTCTGTTCAATTTTCTTATTAATAACGGAAGATAAATCGTTGCTCGCCTTTTTATATTCGCGATCCATAACATTACTTATAAATTTCTTTATATCTTTTTTAATTTCCTTCATATTATTATAGGCTTTTAAGGAATTTGATGATATTATCTCTTAAGAATTGATCTTTATTTTTAAGAGGCATTGTTGATATATTACTTTCAAAATTATCGTACATTTCTTCAAACTGTCCATATTTATTTACAACGTATTGCTTACTTTCCAAGATACCATTAACAAAAGCTTTTGGAAAAGATGGATCAGCTACACAATCAATAGCAACTAATTTAAAGTCTTTAACTCTATTAACACCGTCATTACCAGATTCAGGAATAAGCTGACCAAGAGCTCTAGAGCTCATACCAACTCTTACACCGTCATTAATAAGAGATCTAACAATTAAACCTGTTGGTGTAGAAAGTACCTTACTCTTACCATAAAAAACATTACCATCTTGTGATAACTCTGTAACTAAATGGCATGCCCTTTCAAGATCAACATCAGCTGTAGTAGGGTGGTTTAATTCACCCATTGCTCTACCTGTCTTCACCATGAAGTTTTCATAGCGCTTAATCTCTCTTTGCATTTCCTCTAAAGGGTAAATTCTTTTGTTACGATTTACACCTTCTGCCATCATATATGGTCCTTTTATATAAAAATTTTGCTTATCTTTTGAGTTACCTTCCTCCACTATATACTCGAACTCTTCTTTTGGAGCAGGTGTTTCAACTATTAGATTTAATCCCATACAATTATTTATAGCTTCTCTAGCTATTTCCATTTAATATTAAGTTCTTTCTCAGTTATTATTAAGAATTTATAACCTTTTTTGTTAGCCCATTCATTAGCTGCTTGCCATTTAGCTGTATTTTGTACATACATTTTTTGCTCATATAATAATGTTTTCGTTTTTTTATATTTTGTCTTTACAGGCTTTTGTGTTTGTTTACTAGGTTTTATTTCAATTAAAAATTTATTTTTATTACCATCTTTATCTTTAAATACAATAAAGTTGTCGACGAAATAACGGTGTACTTTACCGTCTAAAGGATTTAAATATGGTATAATAATATTTTCACTACCCCAAGCTAAAATATTTTCATTTAAATCAGCCCATCTAAAAAATTTTAATTCCCATCCTGACCTATATACAGGGTCACCTTTACCTATATACTTTTTAGAGTTGACCGGTTTAAAAATACCTTGGCGATATCTTTTATCTTTTTTTATTCGCATAACGTTATAAATATAATTATGACTTTCGAAGAAAAAATCATTACAAATAGCAGTATACGTCAAAGAAATTTAATGAGACCGGCTAAGATTGCCCATGAAAAACCGGATACAGGTGTAACTATTAACAAAAAAGGGGCCTTTTATTTGATAAAAGACTCAGCTGAAATTACAATTAAATATCTCGTACACCTCTGTTACGGCAGTTATAATAACCCTGTAAAGGAATTAAAAGGTAAATTTACACAGAGTGAAATAATTGATTTTGTGGGTAGGAGTAAAGAAGAAAATAATACAAAACAATTACTAGATATTATTTTAACTGATATAGGTTGTTTGAATCAACCTGTTGATGCGGATAATACACAAGAAAATGAAGAGATAGATCTTTCTATAAGCGAAGAAGATGATGATGTTTACGGTGATTATGAAATAGAAGTGCAGACACCTAAAAAAACAACATCAAAATCGAAAGGTGAAGAAAAACTAGATATAAATGATGTAAGTGGAATCATTCAAAAACTAATAGAAGTCTTTGAAGCTAAGTAATTATCCAACGAAGAATAATGTTGGATCTGCATCTCCTTGACCTGGAGCTGCTCCTGACATTAACTGTTCTTCCAATTTATCTTTCTCAGATAAACCTTGTGTCATTAAATCTGACGCATTTACACTACCACCGCCAAAAAGAGTAACGTTTCCATACTTACCTCTAATATTAGCAACAGCCATCTTTGTAAGAGCTAATGCGTATTGATACACCCATAACTCTTTAACCAAATCTCTAATAGGTCTTTCGACATAGCATGAAACTACTCCATAAAATCTTACATTACTATCACTAGCATTTGGTTGAGGGAACATTCTTAATAATTGAGTTCTTTCATCGAATGTATAAGACCTCTTAGTAGCTAACATCTTTTCTCTTGTTTCGAGCCAATTCTTAAGTGTATACCAGCTAATTAAATCAAACCCGTAATTACCCATAGCATAACTAAAGTATGTTTGTTGTGCTAATGTTTGTTCAATAGTAAAGAGTGTATTGATACCTGTACTTGAACCTTCTTCAAAATCGGTAACAGCAATAACTTTTCTATAATCCATTGTATCATAGTCAAAACTATTAACAAATTGTTCTTCTTCACTTACAACATCACCTTTTCTAGTAAAGTTATTTTTAACTTGAGGTATAAAGAGAGAACTAACTGATGGTACTTCACTCTCTATTTCATTATAAAAACCGTCAGTGAATACATCGTTAGCTGATATTCCATTTTCTAAAGCAGATGATAAGCTAGATATAGAACTAAACAATGAACCATCAATACTTGATGTAGCAATATATACTGTTTCCGTGTTATCTATTTCTTTTGTAAAGTCTTTATTAGGTGTATTTAAATCTTTCTGCTCTTTAAATGTATCACTATTTTGGAGCGTAAATAAATCGTCTAATTTTATACCATAATCTTTTTGATATAAGTTACTATCAAAAATTAAGTACTCTTTTGTATAACCAGCAAATTTACTAAAGTATTCAATAGCAATACTAATATTCTCATATAACTGATCTCTATGGATCTCAACATTTGTAAAAGGGTAACCTAACGTTCTTAATATTCTATCACCAAGTCTATTAAAATTATCTACTTTAGAATTGAGATTCGTACTTTGAAATCCAGAAATTGGAGCTATATCACACTTTGCCATACAATTATTTAATTAATTAAGCATGTTGTTATAATAAATAATTATATGGCTTATCACGCAACTTTAGTTCCACCCGTTTCAGCAGGAATGTCTGCTGCATATTTAGGTACATTTATCGATACAACAGTAGGTACAAATACACTTATACAAGTATTGGAAAGAGGGCCTAATTTAGTTTTAATCTGGAAAGACTAATTAAACTTCAGCTGCGGGCTCTTCAGGAACTGCTTCTTCTGGAGCTGCTTCTTCACCTGTATCAGCTGGACCGCCGCCGAAATCAGGTGGTGTTTCAGCACTAACTTCACCACCAACACCAGCCATGGTACCAGCTTCATCAGGGGCTGCTTGCCTTTCCAAATCGTCTCTCCAGTTAGGACCACCAGCATTTATTTGCTGTAATTCCCATTGCAATTCTGCATCCTTACGTAAAAATTCTCTATTAGCTTTGATATCGACATCATTCCAACCAAGATAACGTTTTTGTGCATAAGTCGCAGCAACAAATTCATTAGACGCTAAATTGTTAAAGTTTGTAGCTTTAAGCTCTAGCTTTTGACTTTCTCTTAACTCATAGAAATTGGTAGGTACATTAAACTCTAAATGAATATTAGGAGCTTTTAAATCATACTCATCGTAGTAACCTTTAAGTTTGAGATGAGTAATAAAACCATTTTTAAGACCAGTTGCAAATTGCTGCTGTAGTCTAATAATAAATTTAGCAAACTTTAATTCTTCTCGTAATATTTCATTACCGTCACTGAATTGACTTTCAGGGTTTAATCTGTTGAGAGGTACCTTTAACGCTTTATAAAGTTTATTAACAAAATACATCAAGTCAGATAACTCACCTAAGTTAGCACCACCAGCTAATTGAGTAACTGATGTACCTTCTGAACCTGCTCTCTTAGCAAACCAGAATGAATCAAGCATGCTTTGTGGATTAAACTTCTGTACTTGACCAGATTGATTACTATCAAACGTCTTTTTACTCCAATACTCTTGAATAAGCTTTCTAAGATATGCTTCAGCTTTTGGCGGAGCCATGTTACCCACATCAACGTTAAACACGAGACGTTCTGGCGCTCTAACAAGTCTATATATAACAATAGCATCTTCAACTAATGATAACTGACGATAAGCTCTTCTAGCATTCTCAATAAAAGGTAGTCTAAACGTTTTGTCTTGATTCCAAATACCAGAGTTTACATATGATATCTGATTTTCATCCATTGGTATGAAATCAAACTTTTCAATCTTTTCAGGCTTATTAGGATCGAATATAGGTTTACGTAAAATATAACCTTTAATGATCATATTTTGAATATTATCATAAATCGGGTCAATAAGATCACTAGGTAATACAACTGCACCTAAAATACCATCTTCAGTATAGCCTTTATGTACAATATGCTCAAAATATACTTCACCTTCAATTAATAACTGTCTGAAAAACTCGAAACCTTTTTTATCTAGCTGAAAATAATCAATATATTTTTCAAACTCATCTTTAATATTTTGCTGCTTTTCTTCATCAATATCAGTGTTTCTAAAAGTAAGATTTACAATATTACCATCTTCATCTTTATTAACACATTCGTCGCAAATTTCATCTAATGCATCACTAATTTCAGAAAACGATGCCATTACGCGATAATCTCTTAATCTACCACCTTTATTTTCTTCAATATTAGCATATACTAAAGCACTATAATTACCATCTACACTTATTTGACCAGCGCCAGTATTATTAAACTCGTTATTATAAAAGATAGAGTTTTTAGCTAAAGCTTCAACTCTTCTCATACCTGTTTCTTGGAAAGTATCATACTTAGGATTTAAATCCTGTAATACTTTATTAAAGTCAACAGACTGGTAAGGTAATTTATTAACGATATTCTTTAAAAAACCAGATTGTCCTGCGCTATTTTGTTGGTCAGCCATTATAGTTATTATTTAATATTTATCACATATTCGATAATTTTAAACTATTATAAGTATGTAATTAAACGCTAATCTTTAAGTCTGTACCGTCTCTCCACACAACGCCTGGTATACCGGGGTCAGTAGTTGGTAAAGCTGCAGCACTTAAGTATAATGTATTTGCATGTAGCATATTAGATGAAACCGATGTTATACCTGTACCAGCGATAAATGATTCATCGTGACTTATTGTATTACATTTACCACCTAAAATAGATGAATGATGACCATTAGATGTACCATCAACGTTACGTATCGTATTGTGTACACCACCACCGATAAATGCACCTGAAAGGTTTGCAAATACTTTATTGTCATAACCAGCAATGATACTACTATAATTACCATTTATAGCGTTTAGTTTACCACCACCTATAAAATTATGATTTGCTGTAAAATCTTCATTAGGGTATGTTTGCAAGGCTACACCACCTATACCGTTAAATTGACCACCGGCAATAGTATTTGAGCACATAGTTTTCGTAAAATTATAACCGCCGAGGGTATTTTCACGTCCGCTTATTATACTATTTGTGTAAGAACTAAAAGATGAGCAAAACCTATCCGGGCTATGACTGGTCATCATATTACCAAGACCACCACCGATGAATGAATTCTTAAAACTAGCAC
>Ga0228621_1000042_pt1 | contig 6246 bp, 9 predicted proteins | sample 25DmetaG_FD_190062 | JGI IMG/M metagenome (GOLD analysis project Ga0228621, IMG submission 190062) | Seawater microbial communities from Monterey Bay, California, United States - 25D | ecosystem: Environmental > Aquatic > Marine > Coastal | place: USA: California | collected 2016-11-06
CCAGTCCCGACGTTAGTATCACATTCAGTGGCTTTCCGCTCCTTTGGGCTGGTTTCAACGGCAGTAGGTCCAACAGCGCGGATTTCCGGTTCTGTGATTGGCGCTGGCAATCCTGGGCGTCGGGCGTGAGGAAAGCACTTGAGAAGCCCCAGGTTCGTCCGGCCAGCCAACGAGAGTTTCCGGTTCTGGATAATCTGGGAGATTCTACCGCCCCCCCAAGTTTTTCAGGACAGCAAACCCAGCCGGCGAGTGGATTTGCCAAATCCTATTGGGCCGCATGTAGGTTTCAGAATTATTTGTCGCAGTTTTTGCAGAATTAAATGTCGCGGTTTTTCCAGAATTATTTGTCACACCTTGCAACCGTATTTAGTGCCAGGAGCGCAGCAATCGGTACAAGGTGGTGTAGTGAACATTAAAGGTTGCAGCTACCTGCCGGATCGATTGACCGTCGCGCAAAAGTCGCTTAGCCACCTTCAATTGAGCTTCAGTCATCTTAGATGGCCGCCCAAATTTTACGCCCCGGTCTTGGGCTGCCTTTCTGCCTGAACCTGTTCTGTCTCTAATCAGGTCTCTCTCGAACTCAGCCATGCCAGCGAATATTGTCATGATCATCTTGCCTGCAGGTGACGTTGTGTCAGCCCACGGTTCTGATAATGATGAAAACCTTGCGCCAGCATTCATTATCTGTTCTGTGATTTCGAGGAGCATCTTGGTGGATCGGGCGAGCCGATCAAGGCGCCAGACGATGACTATATCTCCTTTATCTATAATGCCGAGCATTTTGTGGAGTTCAGGTCTCTCCCACTTTGTTCCAGAGATCTTCTCCTGGAAAATTTTTTTGCAGCCGGCTTTCCGAAGAGCGGCCAATTGCATATCCAAATTCGAGAGCATAAAAAAGCGTGGGGCCTATGCTGCTTGAGCACCTGGATACCACCGTTCAAAAGTCTTCTCAAGTTGCCCGTTAAGAACCTGGGTCCGCGTTTGCAGCAACAGATGCGCGCCGGATTTTGACCATTGCATTTGTTGTCGCTTCGAGAATCGTTTGTTGACCACATAGTTCACCGCTGATTCTGTAAAGCCAGTGGAGATGCGTTCGCCCGCATGGTAGCGCTCGCCATAATTAACGAGGCAATGCGCATTTCTCTGAATGTAGACTTGAAATTCTTCCACGTAACCTTGAATCTTCGCCAACTTAGGCTTCTGTGATTTGCTCCAGATGTCGTTTTCGTCTTCATCACATTGTTCAGGAGAAAGGCAATCATTTAGGTTCTCGATTGCATCGAGTGCGCTATAAACATTACCGTGCCAAAGATACCACTTGGCACTATTGACGTATTTAAGCGCTTCTTCGCCGACCTTCTTATTCATTGACTTGATTCCGGTTGCACAGTTTTTGAGCACTGTCAGCCGCATTGTAATGTGGAACCAGTCCAAAACGTGCTCTGCCTGTGGGTTCATATAAAGCTGCAGGCTCCTCACGTCCTCGCCCCCATCAGATAGAAATATAATTTGCTGATTCATTTGCATGCCTTGTCCAGTCAAGACATCGAACAGGCGCCGTTTTGGCTTCTTGTCGAATGACTGAACAAAGCCAAAACATTTTGCCTGACCATCATCTGGAATTGACTTTCCAATAATGATTTCAAACTGTTTCTTCTTGTCCGCCCATTCGCGCACGTAGGTACCGTCGATGCCCACTGTGATGGGTCCATCTGGATGCGGCAACTCAGCCCATTCCATCGGACATCCGCTGGCAAACATAGCTTCCTCATCACCCATCTCTTGCTCTAGGCGCTGTGCTACTGCATGCGTGTGGTTTCGAACGGTCACAGCATTTGTAGTGGAATTTACCGGCAGTAAATCTTTGAGCAGCATTGCGGCCATTTCAAACGAAACAAGCGACGACCACTTTGTCTCCATGTAAACAAGCTCTGGAGCCGAATGTTGCGGCAGAAGTTCAGAGAGGGGACTGAATGATTTTGCTTCCAGTTCAGAACATGCGCAATGAAACAATCTCTGGCAGTCCAACCTAACATTGCCAAATAGACTTCGGAAAGTCAGAGGGTAAAAGCCTTTCGACTTTTTGAAGCTACTACACTGAAGGCATTGCTTTTGCGTTTTCTCAAAATTCTCGACCTGCTTTTGCACAATTGTCCGCTGGATTACCTCAAGTATCTGCTTTGCTTCATCGAGCTTGAGCCCTAGATTCTCTGCGCAAAGCTCGCCTCTTTCAATCGTAAAAATATCGGCGACAGTCTTCGACTCTCCACATTCCAACTCAGTTACCAGCTGTAATTTAAACTTCATTTGCGCTCCTTTTCTTGTCTGCTGCAGTCTGAAAATGCTTACTGAATGTTCGGTTCAAGGTTTCACGCGAGTAAAAATTGTTTTCCTCGTAGATGTCCCGCATCGCGTCAATGTCTTTCGCTTTCCATGCTTCAACCAGATCACAAAGGAATGTTCTTTCAATCCGATATTGCTCATCGACAAATTCTCTAGCCCCAGAGCACCTTTCTGGCGGTCCGTAGCGCTTTCCGCCTAAGCAGTGTGGATAGTTCACACCATTCTTGAGCGGCAAGCCTCTCTCAAACCGCACATCGAATTGCCATACATCGAACATTGTTGTGAAGTCGTATTCATAGAGAAAACGCTGATTGGGACGCAATCTAAGGGCAGATAGTGGCTCGTGCTCGTCACCTGTGAGGGCTCCTGCCGAGCCGTAGTCTTTTCCGTTGACCTTGAAACAGTAGAGATGATCCGCATCCCAGCCCATGGAAAGCTGAATGATTTCGTGCAGATCTTCTAAAGAACTATCACTGCGTACAAGGATGCGCCGCCAGATCATCGGGCTGATGCGACGGATGAAATACTTGATTTGATACACGCATGTCTCGACTGCCATGGCCGGCGCCTCGAAAGCTTAACTTGGCAAGTCTATTGCCAGCCTGTCTTAACTGACTCAAAAACGTTCGAATATGATACATTCCTTAAGACAACGGCTGGAAAGCCGTAAACAGTCATACTTGAATCAGAGAGTTGTTTCAGAACTCGTCTCATTATCAAAATGTCATTAGATTCAAAATTCAACGAGTTGTGAGACATGCTTGTCGGATATGCGCGCGTTTCAACAAACGATCAAGACCTTGGACTTCAATTAGACGCACTGCAAAAAGCAGGCTGTGAGCGCATTTTTGAAGATATCGCAGGAGGTGCCAAAGACGAGCGTATCGGTCTTAATGCGGCCCTAGAGTTCATGCGGGAAGGTGACACGCTAGTGGTGTGGCGGCTAGACCGGCTATCACGCTCCTTGTTGAAGCTGATTGAGCTGGTCAGCAGTCTTGAGAAAAAAGGCATTGGACTGAACAGTTTGAGTGACAAAATTGACACCACCACTCCTGGTGGCATGCTCATCTTTCACGTTTTCGGGGCGCTCTCACAATTCGAACGCGAAGTAATCCGGGAGCGCACTAATGCTGGATTGGCTGCAGCCCGTGCGCGTGGACGGAAGGGAGGACGCCCCTTCAAGCTTGACGAAAAGAAAGCTGCAATGGCTAATGAGCTGCTACAGAACCCGAGAAATTCGGTCACAGAGGTTAGTAAGATCCTGGGTGTCTCTCGCGCGACTCTATACCGCCACGTGCCGATCGCATCAGAGCGGCGAAAATCCTAAACCGCGTCCAAGGCCCCACACTTTTTTATGCTCTCTCTCCAGGCGCTTGTGGCCGCCGATTTCAGCGACTATCACAAGATCGTTTCCGTTCCTGACCAAGTTAGTCAAGCAACTATGTCTAAGCACGTGAGCGGAAACTGTGAGTCCACAACTCTGGCCGATCTTTCTTACAATCAAGTCCAAACTGGCAGTGGAAAGCCCTTTTCCTTGCGGATTTAAAAACAAAGCATCGTCTGTCTTCTTGCTTTCAAACTTTTCATTCCGCTCGCTAATCCACTCACTAAGCGCTTCTTTGGCTTCTGCATTGAGAGGAATTTCGCGATAGCGATCTCCTTTTCCATTGCGGACGATAACGCGATTCTTTCTGCCGGCAACCGAAACATCATGCTCTTTCAGAGCCGCGCACTCACTGATCCTGATGCCGGTGTAAAGGAGCAAAAGAGCCACTGCTCGATCTTTGCTGCGGCGGCACGCAACGACCGCACGCACGAAACGCTTCTGCTCGTCCTTGGTCAAAGCACGCGGTGCCTCCTGTGGCAAATCTTCGCGAGCAATCTTTCCAGGCTTGCAACCGAGGAATTGAAAGAAGTGATCGATGGCCGTCAAGTAAGCATTCACCGTTGCCGGACTCGATCTCAGCTCTTGCTTTAGATATCGTTTGTATTCACGAAGGACATGCGCGCGCTCCCGGTCGGTCTGCACAAGCACCCGAATGTCTTCACCAGAGGTGCCCAGGAACCCCAGGAAGTGATTTATTCTCGACCGATAGGCTCTTCTAGTCTGATCGGATAATGCCTGCCGTTCGAGCCACGACAGGTATTTCTGGAACCGATCATTTGAGGCTTTCAAGAGGGCGGTTTTCAAGCGCTGGGTGTCCTTCCCGGTATCACAAGAAATTTGTGCGCCATCCTAGCATGTCTTGCTCCCGGTATCACAAGTTTTCGAGCGCAAAACCTTTGATACTTCTACGTATCACAAGTTCTGTCGCCACTTTTGCTTTGCACCCAAGTCAAACAGATATACCACAACAAGGACAAAACCCCCTGACCAGACTAAGAACGGCAATTCAGCCAGTCGCCCACCAAGCACCATCGCACTGGCAGCAGCCGCCAGACAGAACCATTGCCACTTCCCATGCTGCTGGCTCGTTTGAAAAAATCCCCACAACCCGATAAGCAAAAGGATCGCCAGCACCGGCACGAACCAGGGCTCAATGCCGATGGTGGCAACTCCCAAAGATGTCAGCACGCCGCCGGCGGCTGTCGCGCAAACCGCTCACTTGGCCAACGGCACAAAGGCCGCAAGCCCGCTGCTGAACATCCCGACCGCTTTGAGAAAGGCTTTCATAGAGGTTGGCCCAGTCCGGCGGCCTTCAGTGTTTCCGCATCCGGACCCCTTCCTTCGCAGCAGCTTGCCAATTTGCCATCGACCACGACAGCAGGCACGGATTTGATGCCAAGCTGCTTTGCTCTGTCTGCGGTGCTCGCTTCATTCATGTCCAGCACTGACACGTCGCAAGACGGACACGCCAGGCTTTTCACGAGACTAATGGTTTCCTGACAAACGCCGCATCCCGCGCTGAATATTTCGATTTTCCTGTTAGCCATGTTTCTTCCTTCCTTTCGGTTCTTCCGTTCCTTCGATGCAAGAACAAACCTTGGCGGCTCGCTTGCCGCCGAGATCTCGCTTGCCCTGCCATTGCCTGCGCAGCTCCGTGAGTTCTCGCTCAAGCTGCTGCAAGTCTTTGATCTGATGCTGGATCGCGTTTATCTTGCTGCCGATCAGATCGATAACCAACTTGCACGGTGCTTCACCGTGCGCCCTCAGCTCAAGAATGTCTTTAATTTCCTTGCTGCTGAAACCAAACGCAAACGCCTTGCGGATGAACTTCAACCGCTCTATGTCTTCGGCGCTGTAAGAGCGGTAGCCTGATTCATTGCGGGCAGGCTCATCCAGAAGACCCTGCGCCTCATACCAGCGCACCGTCTTCGGGCTGATACCCAGCTCTTTGGCGATTTCTCCTATGTAATGCTGCTTTTCAGCCATGGCCTAGCGTCTCCCTACGTCCAAGAGACACTATAAACCTTCCAGCATGCTGGAAGGTCAAGGCCGTTTCAAAAACACGAGCCAACTTTGCGTATCACAACTCTCGGCAGCCGAAACCTGCGATATCCATAGGTATCTCAAGATTTCAAACCGTTATCGACCGCAAACAGAACAGTCACGGATCGTTCCCCGACTGTAATCTCATTGCCTTTTACTTCTTCTGCAACTTCTGCATCTTGAAAAGAATTGGGCAAACGCATTGTATCGATGATCGAGCGCCAGGAATAACCGTTTATAACTGGAATCTCAAACGTAAGAGGATGCCAAAAGGCATTAACCATGATGTGAAGCCAACCCTCAGTTATGCTTGCGCCAATCAAACTGTAAGCTAGGCTATGAGAGGTTTCTGACCAATCTGGCAAACCTAGTTTGATCCCATGCCACACGATTCGCGGACAGCAACATTCCTTTGTCATCTTGCAGAGCAAATGATTCTGTTGCAGCAACGGGCAGGCATGGGATCAAACTAG
>Ga0228621_1000044_pt1 | contig 5989 bp, 6 predicted proteins | sample 25DmetaG_FD_190062 | JGI IMG/M metagenome (GOLD analysis project Ga0228621, IMG submission 190062) | Seawater microbial communities from Monterey Bay, California, United States - 25D | ecosystem: Environmental > Aquatic > Marine > Coastal | place: USA: California | collected 2016-11-06
AATAAATGAATATATCAATAGGAATAAATAGTTTCAAGCAGGAAAAGGATCTCAATAGAAGAGAAAAACTTTGTTTAGAATCTATTAAAAAAATTAAAGAAACATCTAAACACAATATAAGTTTATATAATATATCTTTTACTGATGATAACATCACATATAACGATTTTACATCATTGTCAAAATTAAAACTATCGTCTGATAATGTTATTAAGGAATATTTTAAGCATGAAGGTCTTAAGAAAGAGTATGAACAGCAAAAAAATGCTATAGATACTAACACAAAAAAAATACCTATAGTAAACGAAGTTTTAGATGTATTGGCTGAAACAGAATGTGATTATTTTCTATTTTTAAATAGCGATTGCATTTTAACACCAGCTTTTAATAAACTTAAAATAGAAAATTTTGAAAGTTATAGTTTATGTCGAGCTAATACAGATGATACTATAAATTCATTAAATGATTCAGTTGAGTTAGAAGCTATTAGCGTACATGGAGTTGATGGGTTGCTAATTAAAAAAGATGTATGGTTATCAGTAAGAAATAATTTTGAAAAATTTATCTTAGGTAGGTTTTACTGGGATAGTTATTTTAGTGCTAAATTAAAATTACTAACAAAGAGTAAATATCTTAACCAAACACCATTTCTATTGATGCATGAAAATCATGGAGGTAGAGATGACATGCATGTGGAAAATTATTACACAGGGGACGTTTTTAAGAGAGATATTTTAACATCTCATTTATGGTTTAAGTTTGCTAATTTTCTCGAAAAGAGACAACCAAAAGGTAATACAAAATGGTTTACACCGCATGTTAATGAACATATAATTGAAGAAAAAATATTTGATATACCACATTCAAGTCTTTCTATAAATAAAAATTTCAAGAATGCTAATATCAATAAAACACAAAATTATGATGTTTTTATTCCAGTACATCCAAAAGATCAAAATAAACTTCAATATGTAATTGAAAGAGTTTTTGAGTTTCTTACACCGGAAAAGGTGTATATTTGTTCACCAACACAAATAGAAAAAATAAAAGATAAAAATGTAGAGTATGTACTAGATGCTGATATTTTGGATCATGATAGACAAAATATAGGTTTTAGACCTAACTGGTCATATCAACAGTTTCTTAAAACGTTTCAAAACGTTACATCGAATGATTTTTTCGTTTCATTGGATAGCGATATTTTAATTAATAAAAAAATAAACTTTTTTGAAGATGGTCACCCTATATGGTATTATGGTTGGAAGCAAAATCATTTCCCATATTTTCTTTTCAATCAAAAGAACTTCAAACTTGATAAATCATTAAAGCATACCGGTATTGGAGATATCGGATTCTTTAATAAGAAGATTACTAAAAGTTTCTTAGACTATACCGGTGTTGATACAGCTAAAGATCTCTTAACAAAATTAGGACCTAATATGAATAGTTATTTTCATTTTTCTGAATTTGAAACATATGCAAATTTCTGTGATACATACTATAAAGGACTTTATAAATTTAAAAAGATTAAACAACAAAATAACGGTAAAGATTTAAACCAAGGTGAATCTTGGGATGATAATTCACTAGAAAAAATTGATAAAGAAAGTAGATTATTAGACGCTGATGTAGTGTCAATACATTCTTGGCTAATATAAAAAATGAAACAGGGTAATATAATTTTTATACATCTGAATAATAGTATTGCACCGTATTCTACGAGTAGTTATACATATAATACAATACCGGATTATTTTTTACATGTACTTAAGTATACAAAAAAATTCAATTACAATATACATTTTTTAGGTCATTCGCAAGATATAGATAAGATTGATGAATCTATACAATGTTTTGATATTCAAAAATATTCTAATTATATTCAAGAAATAACAGATAAACTTAAAACTAATTTTCCTGAACAAATAAAAGATGATTTTTGGTTCTTAACAACTATAAGACTTTTTTTAGTTAATAGATATATACATGAAAATAAATTGGATAATACAATCCACTTAGAAGGTGATAATATAATATTCTATGACTATGATCCAAAAATATTTGAAACGTTGAATAGTGGTGAATTTAGTTATGGTAAAGTCGGTCCCTACTTATCAGGACCTGGAATTATTTTATATAAAGACTTTAAATCAGCAGAGAATTTTAACAACATTATATACCAGATTTATTCTAACTCAGCAAATAAAATAAGACCACATACAGGTTTTTATGGTCATATATCAGAAATGAGTGTTATTGATATAATAACACGTAAAAGTAAAAAATATAAAGAATTACCAACATTGAATGGAGATAGTTACATATATGATCCTGCTTCTTATGGTCAATATCTTTACGGTACAAATAACGGTCATTTGTCCGGGTTTACAGATAATTTACATTATATAGGTCAATCGATTAAACAAAAGGATATTGATGTGATTATGGAAAAAAATAAACCTTTAATTATTAAAGATGGAAATAAACAAAAAATCTTTAATTTACATATACACAATAAACCTCAAGTATTTAATTTTAAATGATAAAACAAGAAAATATAATACAAGGTGATAAATTTAAATACATTGCTGATGATTTTCTAGATGAAGAAAAGCAATATATATCATTATCAAAAAAACCTAAAGTAATATTCTGTAAAACAGATTATTTACCTGCATTTGAAAAAAAGATTTTACCACGAATAAATTATAAATTTAAACTTATATCACATAATTCAGATATACCAGTCGATAATAGGCATATAAATATACTGAATAATAAAAATCTTTTAAAGTGGTTTGGTATGAATTGCCATATTACGCATAATAAATTAACACCTATACCTATAGGGATTGCTAACGAAAAATGGCCTCATGGTAAAAAGGAAATTTTAGAAAAAGTTGCAAATGAAAAAATAAAGAAAATAAATAGAGTATACTGCAATTTTGATCCCAATACAAATTTAGTAAGGTATAATATTCTTAATACGATTCAGAAATATGATTTTATAGATTTTGAAAAAAATAACTTAGATTACGAAACATATTTACGTAAATTAGCATCATATAAGTATGTTATATCGCCACCTGGTAATAGCGTTGACTGTCATCGAATTTGGGAATCTTTATACCTGAAAACAATACCTATCGTTGAAAAACATCCTGCTGTTAGTATATTTAAAGGACCTTTATTTATTGATACATGGGATAACATTATGTTAAATCACACTCATGATAATTATGAAAGTATTGATTTTAACCTTTATAAGAAATATATATTGTAATGAAAAAATTTAAAATTTTTATCGTTCATTATAAACCGTTAAAAGCTAGAAAGGAATATATTGATTCGTTTTTAAGTAAAACGAATTTACCGTATGAATATAGTACGGAGGTTACAAGAGATAATATTAATGAATCATATTTTTCTTCCGATGTTAATGACTTACACCGTAAGAATGCAATCACCACAACGCCTGTACAACCTGGTAACTATACCCCAACGAAACCTATTAAAGCAAATACACTGGAGCATTTAGTAATATATAAAAAGATAATAAAGGAAAATTTAGATTTCGCATTGGTACTTGAAGACGATGCAGTTTTTGTAGATGATTTCGAAGAGAAATTCAATGAAATTATTAATTCATTTCCAGATGACTGGGATACGGTTTTTGCAACCAACGGGTGTGAAAATAGACCTAATGTGAAAGACTCAGACAATTTTATAAAAAATGGTAACTTTTATGAAAGCTTGGAGAAAAAAAGCTGGACTGGAGGAGCATATTTTATAACGCAAGAGAGTTCAAAACTCTTTTTAGATAATATAAGACCTATAGTTTATCCTCCTGATTTTGAAATAACATATTTACAGAACTTACTGAATAGTAAAGTTTATTGGTTAGGTGATCCGATTGTATATGAAGGTAGTAATCCAGTTTCTGGTAAATATTACAAATACGGTTCAAGTGTAGAAAGATGAAACAAATAATTTCACATAGGCAGTATCCTGAAGAATATTTTAACAGTATGTTGAAAGAACCTATTGTTGAGATGACTGATAAAATCATTAATCATGTCAATTTTAGTTTAGTACGGTTTGGTGATGGAGAATTTTTCTGCATGCAGAAAAAAAAGGGTCATAATTGTGATAAACATCCTTATTCTAACGAGTTGGGTGATAAATTGATAGCTTCATTCGAATATTTAAAAAAATTAAAAAATGTTTATTTTGGTGAATGGGGCGATCAACCCGGTTCTTTCGGGACACCTCAAAATGTTGCACCTCAAAAAAATTATAAAAACCCAGTTTTTCAGTACCAGTTAAAATTATTTGAAAACGCGGATTTAAAACTAGTTAATTTTGAAATTTTACAAAATAATACTTTATTTCAAGAAAAACATACTTTTTATAAAACTATAAAAGAAAGTAAACGTAAAAAAATTTATGTCGGTCCATATACAAAGTTAAAAGGTATAGATAAGTTTTTAAATTTAGATTCTTTTATAACCATACCCGAGGTTAATAGCTTTGAAAAATATGATAATATTTTAAATTTAATAAAAGGTGAAATAGAGGACAATTGTATAGTTTTATTTTCAGCTGGAATGCCTTGTGAATGTTATATAAATGATATATTATTGATAAATGATAAAATTACATGTTTAGATATAGGTAGTGGTATGGATGCCATGTTTCACGGTGTTACTAGAGAAGGTCAACAAGAAAGAGACGTATGTAGGGCTTTTTACAAAGAATTATTATGAATGATATAGATATAAATTACTTAAAACCACTATTAGAGGAAACATTATATACTGAAGATATAAAACATAGAAATAGAGTATTTAACCCGCTAGGTAGACATAGTTACTCTGGCCATGGCCTTACATTATTAGGGATTATTACATCAATCAAAGCGAAACGAGTTTTAGAACTAGGGGTTGCTCAAGGTGGTACAACGTTATCTCTGTTACTAGGTAGTTATATAAACAATGGTCGTTTGACTTGCGTCGATAAAGGAGTCTTTCCTATAGATCTAAATTGGGTTAAAAATTTAAATTTATCAAATCTCCAAAATCATATAAAGTTAATTAAAGATGATTCTATTAATTTTTTAGAAAATGATAATGAAAAATATGATTTTATTTTTATTGATGACTGGCATAATGGTGAGCATGTTTATAATGAATTAGAACTTATTAAAGATAAAATATCTGAAACAGGTGTTATAGCTTTACATGATACTATGTATGGAAATAATCAACCATATTATATTGTTAGTAATACCTCAACAGATATGGGAGCAGAATTTGGTAATAAAGGCCCTTACGGTGGTGTTCAAAAATTTTTAGAAAATAATGAAGGATGGGAATTATCATCCATACCTGCAGATCACGGTTTAACAATTTTAAGGAAGGTATTAATAAAATGAAATATTTGGTATTAGGTTCTTCTGGTCAAATCGGTGATGCTTTATGCAATTTTCTTACAGAGAAAGAACATGAGGTTTTGAGGTTTGATATTGTCGATGGTGAAAATTACGATTTAAGAATAAAAGATAATACAATCTTAAAACAATATATTTTTGATTGTGATTTTATATTCTTTTTAGCATTTGATGTTGGTGGATCCCGTTATCTTAAAAAATATCAACACACGTATGAATTTATTGATAACAATTTAAAAATTTTAACAAATACATTTGATATTATCAAAGAATATAAAAAACCGTTTATTTTCGCATCATCACAAATGTCTAATATGAGCTTTTCACCATATGGTATTACAAAATCGGTCGGTGAGTTGTTAACAAAAACATTAAACGGTATTGTGGTAAAGTTTTGGAACGTATATGGTGTTGAAAAAGATTTAGATAAATCGCATGTAATAACTGATTTCATTCTAAAAGCAAAGAACACAGGCACGATAGATATGCTAACAGATGGTAAAGAGGAAAGACAATTTTTATATAGCTACGATTGTTGCG
>Ga0228621_1000046_pt1 | contig 5671 bp, 8 predicted proteins | sample 25DmetaG_FD_190062 | JGI IMG/M metagenome (GOLD analysis project Ga0228621, IMG submission 190062) | Seawater microbial communities from Monterey Bay, California, United States - 25D | ecosystem: Environmental > Aquatic > Marine > Coastal | place: USA: California | collected 2016-11-06
GACGCTGATAAAGGAGTAATCTTTATTGGTAAAAAGGAGAGAGACGGTATTACAGCAGAGCAATCTAAGCAAATATGGGAAATTTACGCAAAATATCTCGGCAAACCAGTTGATGTTATAATTTCCGACATTACCCCTGTTAAATCTGTATATGAATATGCAGATGAAAATAGTGATATTAATATTATCGTAGGTGCCGGTGATAAGGACGATGATGTTAAGAGGTATTCATACTTTGAAAAGAATATTGAAACTTATCCTTTAGTCAGAGTAACAAAAATCCCTTTACAGGCTGAGGGTATATCCGGTACTAAAACAAGAGAGTTAATCGCGAAGGATATTAATAAGGCAATCGATTATTTTGTACCTAATATTGTATCTGAAGACGATAGAGAAGTTATTCGGAATCTTCTACACTAGCATCCATCGCCTCATATTCGAGATGATGGTATACAGATGAAAGGTAGTCAGCTGCTTTTGTTATCTTAGCAGCAGTCCATCCTTCGAGGCTATCTAAATTTGCAATGTGATTGAATAATTTTGTAGCATAGTCCGCTGCTTTAAGTAGTTCAGCTCTCGCCATGTCTAATTCACCATCATACTCTCCATCACTCTGACACCCACAGCCGCAGCTATCTTCGCAACCGCAGCTGGTCTCTGGTTCACCAGCTTGGATATAAACATGCTCCTCATCTGATACAGGCGCGCCGGCGCCCCTTCTATATGGCGTAGTACTACCAATAGAAGTAACTCGCACCATTGACGAGGTGTTCGGGCCCAATCCTAAATCTTCATTTAATTTTTTATATTGCTCAAAAATAAGATTTGATTCACTATCCATATTAATATTTATTAAATAATTACATGACCTTCGATAAACTATATATATCTTTAATGGAAGCATTAGAAGAAGACGGTGAGCGTATTGATAAAGATCGTATGAAATGTAATTCCCCACGACGTACATCAGGCGGGTCAAAGAAATTTGTAGTAAAGGCTTGTAAAGACGGTAAAGAGAAAATCGTTCGGTTTGGAGACCCGAACATGAAAATTAAAAAAAGTAATCCTAAGCGACGTAAATCATTCCGCGCACGTCATAAATGCGATCAGAAGAAAGATAAATTTTCCGCTGGTTATTGGTCTTGCAAAAAATGGTAAGTTATGAGTATTAAAACAGATGTAAGAACTCCAGAGAATACTCTCAACTATATGAAGTATGTTGAGATAGTAGACGATACTCGCTTCCCCCCAGTTACTGGTAATAAAGGTCATGGTGTTTTTAATAAATCAGCCGTTTTGGTTCAGCCTATTGACCCATTTAATATCGGCGGTGGTTACGGTACTAGCGGGGAGGATTATATCGAAAAGTTTGGTGCTAATCTATCTGTTGGAGCTGATATAGAAACAATCTGGGAAACTGGCGGTATATACGAATACTTAACTGTAGCGTCTACCGTATCAGCTATAAGTAATGATTCTGGTGATACGGTTGCTGGTACCGGTGCGAGAACTATTGAGATACAAGGGTTAGATTCGAATTATAATACTGTAACGGAGGTCATTTCAACTAATGGGACGAGTAGCGGACCAGCGTCGACAAACGAATTTTTAAGAGTATATAGAGCTCTGGTTAAAACAGCTGGTTCAACTGGTACTAATGAAGGTCATATCGATATAAATGCTGGTAGTACGACTGTTATATCAATTGGTACAAAAGGTACAGGTGCTAATAAAGAAGGGTTCGGTCAATCTCAAACCAGTGTATACACTATACCAGCTGGTAAAACAGGTTATATAACTCAATGGTCTGTAGGGTCGAGTATTTATAATTCCGGTGTACAGGCTTTCTTAATGTTATCTGAACCTAATGATGGTCCTATTATGAGAACTAAGGATATAATGTTTCTAAATAATTATTCGATTAAAGATTACAAGGTACCTTTACAGGCATTAGAAAAGACTGATATTGAAGTAAGAGCATATGATACTTCTTCTGGTATACCAGTTTCGACATCATATAATGTTATCTTAGTAGATAATTAATAAATACTAATATGGATACATTCATTAATTTTTTTGAGCAAACTAAAGTTAGAAAAGGCGGTGCAGGTAAATCTTCCTATACCGGTACACGTGTAGAAAAGGATAAAAAGAAAGAGCAGTCAAAAACAAAAGCTCGTAGTAAAGTCAAGGAAGAAGATGCTCAAGATCGCTGTAAAAGAAAAGCTGATAGCGTATACGGTAAGAAGACATCTGCTTACAAATCAGGTGCTATAGTTAGATGCCGTAAAGGTAAAATTTGGAAAAAGAAATGAAGTTCAACGATCTAGTTGATAATTATCTTACTGAAGCTAGCGATAGTTTACATAAGTGGTTTAAACGCGGAGGTACTGACCCTAAAACAGGTAAAAAATTTAGCGGTTGGATAAATTGCAAAACTGGAGGGCCTTGTGGTAGAAAGTCAAAAACATCAGGAGGTAGTTACCCTGCATGCAGACCTACTAAAGCTGCTTGTAAAAAAATAAAAGGTAAGATGTATAAGAAAAAGAGCTCTAAGCGAGTTAATTGGAAAAAAACTAAAAAATAATAAATATTGACATGGCAATTGTCCCGCTAACTAAAGATGTCAGTATCAGAACTATCCGCGATGTTATAAATCAAAAAGCAGTCGTTTTAGGGCAGATGAGATATCGCGGGACGACATACGGTAGATATGGTAATGATCAGAGCACTGGTTATGTGCAAGTCGTTTTAAAGAATACACAATCAGCAGATAGTATAACACTTAAAGTAGATTTAAAGCGAAATGGCGATGCCACTAATAGAACAATTACTTCTACACTGGCTCCTGGTCAAAAGAAATATTTTACATTTTCCGGTCTCAAAGGAAAGATTGGCGGTTTTGATAAACATCGCGATACCGGATACAAACCGGCTGCTAGTTATGAAGGGAATCACGACTATGATTTACTAATAACAGAACTGTACGGTGAAGATCGAAGTGAGAGTATTAACAACATTAATATAACTACATCGGGAGGTAATATGAGATACGAACATGTCGTCGCTTTGTTCAATAAATACCCGATTACTAATATAAGTATGGTAACATCTACAGCTTCTGTAACGGCTAACAACGATCTTAAAGATGGTGTACAGATACCGGATACGTTAACTGACTCGACCTCAGGCAGGAAGCTGAGTCTTTGGAGAGGCTCGCAGGTTATACACGGGCACGTGGTTACTAGAACATCCGGAACGGCTAGATACGGTGCTGATAATAAGAAGGGGAGAATTCATGTATATCTCGATCCTCGTGGTTTTAGTAACGGCCCTGTAACTGTTACAATACCTAATGTAAGGACTATAACAAAAAATATAAGCAATACAAACAATCGATTATATAAATTTGAAAGTCTTAAAAGTAAGAACTACACGCTTTATATTAAAGATGAAATAACAGGTACAAATACTATTAAAAAGTTTAACGTCGGAAGGACCGGTTACAATGCTGCACTACGCCATAATTCATACTCTTTTAATGGTACAAGTCAAATGCTAGCTTTTACTTTCTAAGTTATTAAATATTTTAGCAATGATATTAGATATTCTCAGCGCTATTAATGGTAGGATTAAATTTGTACTCCACAGTAAGGAGTACTATTTTATCGAAGAGTTTACAATGCTAAATGATGGTGGGATATCTTTTACCGATACTAGTGATGGTAAGGTCAAAACTTTAAATAATATAGAAGTAAATGAAGCGAGTATAACCACGTACGGTTGTAATACGATTCCGAATAAGATTCAAATCGACAGTATTAATGAAGGTAATGTTGATTTTTTTGAGGATAATAAAGAAAGTCATATATTAGCTAATGAAGAGTTTGATAGATATGTAGACACGAGCAAGAAGTATATAGACTTCTTCGGGACGGATGATGCTCATCTGATTAAAGAGAAAGTTTTAAACGGTAGCACGGTTCATTTAGAGCGGTTAAAAATATTAGGAGCTGATAGAGTTTTACTATTTGAAGATATGACCGCATGTCAGAACTCTTATATTAGAGATCTATACTGGAAATTAATTCGTAAGAAGCTCGATGAGGCTATTTCTGAAATCGATAATAGTATATTAGAGATCGACGACGAAGAGTTTAAGGAGGAAGCGGAGATTATAAAGAAAGATTTATCAGATAATGTCTGGCACTTTAGAGCGAGCATACGCGGCGTTACCTGTGATTTGTTATTTAACCACTGGCCTACTTTATTAAACCCATCACCGTTCAGTGGGCTCGAATAATGATATTATAATCATCGGTAACGGTGAATGTGTTTTAGATAAAGCAAACGGTGAATTAGTTGATACTTTCGATACTGTAGCCCGGCTAGGTAGTTACGTCACGGAGGGTTTCGAAAAATTCGTAGGTAGTAAGACGGATATTATCTCAACTATATATTGGAAACTGGATATAAACAGACTTAAAAGGCACAAAGTTATACTAAATGTACCTTTATGTTACCAAGAGGATTTCTTAAAGTGTAAGAAATATATCGATGAAGAGTTTGATAGTTATAGAGATAATATTTTATATCTAAATAACGAGAGCGACGCTCAAGGTATCGTCGATATGTATCTTGAGGAGATGCCGCCCTTTAATGGTATACAGGATGTTAATTTTTCATTAGGCTTTAAGACGTTTTATTTTATCAAAAAGCTCTTTCCTGATAAGAAGATATATACAACTGGTTTTGATTTCTTCAAGACCGGATGGTACTGGGATCCTTCGCATAATAGAGATGATTCGAATATGCATCCTTATACGTGGGAAAGGTTATGGTACTTGAAAATGAAAAAATCAGGCCGTATAAATGAAATCTAAATATCTAATCTCTACAAAAAGCTCAGGTTTATGCTTTAATATAATGCGGCTTATTATACTGACTGAAGTAGCTGCTAAATTTAAACGTGATCTAGTTTTCTTAGCAAAAGAAGATCATATACCGATCTTAAAAAAGTTTAATAATAAGTGTATGTTCATACCTTATATTGATAAGCATACTGAGCGGTTTAATAATTTTACACGCAATAAGAATATACATATAGTATATGATTTAAAATACATAAAGTTTCTAAAAGAAACATATTTAGATTTTATGTTTAGGGGCTCTAAGATATCGGAGTTTAAATTTATAAATGGCTGTAAGTATGATGTTGAAGATTCGTATCATAATTTTTTATTAATCGACTATAATGATGGTCGCTATGATACTGATATAATAAATTCAGTCAACATACCTTTATTCGATCCCGGTATATATTATGATAGATATAATAAAGACATTTTAACTATTAATATTAAGAATAATAACCCGGGTAACTCTAGGATATACGAATTTTGGGATGAAATTTTACCACTTTTAAAAAGCGACTATAAGAAAGCGGTGTTGTTGATATCGGGTAATAATGATATTAAACAATATCTCGGTGAAAAGCATAACTGTTTATACGATATATTAGAGACAGAAACTAACTTCTCTAATGTAAGAGGTAATAATATTATTAGAGGCAAGGCTGAAGAAATATACAACGATTTAATAATCTGTGCTACAACGGACTTTTTACCGTTCGTGAAGCTGAGAGCTGATTATCGCGAAGTATTGGACCAGT
>Ga0228621_1000063_pt1 | contig 5004 bp, 5 predicted proteins | sample 25DmetaG_FD_190062 | JGI IMG/M metagenome (GOLD analysis project Ga0228621, IMG submission 190062) | Seawater microbial communities from Monterey Bay, California, United States - 25D | ecosystem: Environmental > Aquatic > Marine > Coastal | place: USA: California | collected 2016-11-06
ACTTCTTATTTATCTAATGCTTGTTGATATTCTGATATGTTACTTAGGTAGTATCTTTTACCTAGTATAGTTGCTTGAAAGCCTTCACCCATCCATTTTAAGGTATAGTCTTGGCCGTTCTTTAAGTTTACTCTAAAAGAGCTAGGACGAGGTGATACCCAGTCTATACTCTCTACAAAGTCTTTGAAGTCTTCTGTTTGTAATTTTATAATAGCTGCTCTAACTGTAGGAAACTTCCCTAGTATTTTATCAGTAGCATCTTCTAATACAGTATCCTCTGGAGCATCCATATCTGGAGTTTCTTCTGGTGTAGGTTCTTCATCTTCTTCAGCTTCATTTTGAGCTATCATTGGTCTAATTTGATCTTGAGATATAAAATGATCTTTATCGTCTACATTATATTCAGGTTTACTTAAACCAGGATTATCAGACTTTTCGTCTTGATCATAATCCTCTAATTCGTCTAATAGACTCTCTTTAAGAACTTCTTCGTACGCCTCTAGAATAATATTTTCTAATTTAGCTTTTTTCATTTTACTTCTTTTTCTTTTTATATCCTTTGTGCCAGTGTTCATTTGAAGTTTTAATCTCTAACTCACTAACTGGTATATTTTCTACTGTTTTGCCGCTTTCAAATAAAACGTCATAATGAGTTACTACATGTTTCTCACCTTCTTTAACTAAAGTATGTTTTTCTGGTATGCAATTACCTTTTCCATATTTCTCATGTACTACTTTAGCAGCACAATCGTGAGCAAATCCAGGTCCAGCTTCTTCTAGAGCATCTTCTGCATCTTGTCCTTGGTATTTAGTATCTTTGAATACTTTTGTTGATTTAGCTAATCCTGCTACAAATCTTCTAAGTAGTCTCCCTGGTACGTGAATGTATCTAGAGTTAGCACCTTGGGCTGAGTATTTTTCTGTTATCTGTATTCCGCTATTAGTTCTAGTGAATTGAAAATCTCCATCTACATGTAAGTCTGTTCCTTCATATAAATCACTTTGTCCTTCTTCCATATAGTCTTCTAGATTCTTATCTACTGGTAATTGAAATTTATCAGCTAATGCTAATACTATTTCTGCTGCTGCGTCTCTTTCTGAAATATCATCGTTGTTAGCCATGTTTTCTATAGCCTTTAGTACATCATCGAAATCTCCTCTTCCTTCGCTTAACTCTTGATCTTTACCAATTCCAGATACTTTATCATCTTGTTTAGCTAGTAGCTCTTTATATTTTTTATTAACCTGTTTAACTTTATTGATAAATTTTATTCTTCTAGGATTATCTTGAGGCAATTTATTCATAAAAGGAGCTAACTGCTTGATAAACTGTCTACCTTGTAGAATTTTATCCATCTCAGATGCTTCATTTACTTCTTTCCACTTATTAACTACTTTACCATGTCCTGGATTTTTTTCATGATCTATTTTTGATTGCTGTTTTAATTTATCTATTTTTCTATAATAGTCTCTAAGTTTAGTATAACGGCTTTCATTTGTACCTTCTAATTGTAAGTTATCAATATCAGAATATAGTACTTCGTGTTCTTCTCCATCTTGATCTACTGCAAATACAGAATAATCACCCCACATATCGTAATTATCTTTATTACCTTTTTTAGGGTTATATATAATCAAATACTTATCATCATGAGTTCTGATCATAGCATCATCTGCCTGTCCTAAGTAGGCTAATAATTTTTCTTTTGAGTATTCTTCTGATATATCTTCTTCTACATCATCATCATCATCTTCTTCACCATAAAACTGACTATAATCAGTTCCGTATTTCACAGCAAGATCATTCATTTGCCAATCAGGTACTTCTTCACCTTCAGCATAATCTTTTAATTCGTTTTCGAAATGATCAGCATACTCATAATAGTTTTCTACACTTTCATACACGTGCCCCTGTTCCATAGCAAGATCTAATAAATCCTTAGTAGCAGATTTATATTTACCGTAATCAAGATCAACAAAATAACCATGCTCATCAACATGAAAAACTCCATCAAGTCCTTGATCATCGTCAGTTACTTTTCTATATCTTTCTTCACTAAGTTCGGTTTCTTTGAGTCCTTTTTGTTTAGCAATTAAATTTTGTATAGCTAAAATTTTATCTCTTTCGGGATGATTTGCTAATCTATCTGCTTCTTTAGCGTCAGCAAATTCTTGATCGTTCATTTCTTGCATTTGTTTAAAATATTTTGTCATCTCGTTTTTAACGAGCTCTGTATTTATAAATGGTTCTCCTGAAGGTTTAACTCCTACATCAGATAAAACAATATCTTTACTGTCAGCTAAGAATATAAGTTTGCTACCTTCTATTTGAAACCTATATGATACTTCAGAATCATTTTTGTATATTATATGTACTGTGAAAGCCTCTGGTATGTTAGGAGATAGAGCTGATGAGAATACTTTTTTAATTTTAGCTCTTGATACTTCGTCTCCTGTAGCATGTACTGCTTGTACAATTGCTTTACCGGCTTTACTTGCTATGATTGAAAGATGTTCTTTACTTAATTTTACGTTTTCTTCTTTAGTTACTTTTTTATATCCTGATCCATAAGGTGCTGCTTTACCGTCTTGAGGGTTAGCAGATTCTTTACCGAGAGCTTTTCCTGCTTTTTCAGCATCTTTATGAGCATTAGAATTACCATGAGATGGTTTCTTTCCTGCTTTTCTCTTAGCATTAATATTAGCCCATAGACCTTCTTTATTAATCTTTTTACCAGCTTTAACTGCATCTTTATGAGCATTAGAATTTTTATGAGCAGGTTTTTCACCTCTAGCTCTCTTAGCTCTAATATTAGCCCATAAACCTGGTCTTTTCTTTTCTCCTATATAGTCATTTTCTGCTTCTCTTCCTGATTGGTAATCAGTTTCTTCATTATCTCCTGCTGACATTAATAGATTACCTAATTCTTTATCTTGTTCCATATCTGGGTTCATAAGAGAGATAGCATTTGGATGTGTGTCTCCTCTACCGATATGTAATTCGTAGTCAACTCCTGCTTTATATTTAGATTTAAGATAGTCTACTAAGTACTGTGTAGCATCTAGATCGTATCCTAAAGCAAATACATCATCTTGACCTTCATTGAAAGTATCATCATAGCTTTTTGGTTTTCTTCCTGATGCTTTAGCTATATCTTTATCTATTTTATTCAATTGATCTCCGTACATATCAGCAACAGGACCTCCTTCTGGTTCGATTGATGGATCATTCTCCATATCTTTCATTACTTGAGCTCTCTTAGCTTTTAATGTAGCTAATAATTTACTATCTCCTCCAGTCTTTCTGACTGCTTTCTTTCTTCTTAATTTAGACTGTAATGCTCTTAGTTTCATAAGAACTGGGTCGTTAATATCAGTTTCATCTACGTTTTTATTATCTTTATGATGATCAGAGAAATTCTTTTTAGATAAAGCTTGTGCTGTTTCGTCTACATCATGACTTTTATCTACAATAGAAATACCGTTAGCTTCTAAGTCCATAGATAAGTCGTATATAAACTCTGCTGGATCTACATCCGGATTATAGTGTGGATGACCAGTCATTGCTGGTGTAAAATTAAAATATACAATTACATTACCGTCTCCATCATCATCAACTATATCAGTATTTACATATTCACTGTCTATATTTTGATCTATTATCTGTATAGCTTTCTTATAGTTGTTTTTAGATACTTTAATATAAGTTGTTTGATGTGGACCCTCCGTCTGTAAATTTACATTGACTCCTTTTTTAGCTAATTTCTCAGCTTCTTCTGAGTCTCTAGTCACTACCATTCCTTTATCTTCTATCTCTTCAATTTTACTTCTAAGAGACTCCTTTAATAATTCTAATTTCTTCACAGTTTTCTGGTTTGTATCTTTTAAAGTACCGTCTTTTATACATGTAAGAGTGTATTCGCATTTAGATAATCGATCTTTAAGTTCTTGATATGTCATAATATACGTATATAAATAAATAGATTCTTATTACTATTTCTTCTTTCCGCCCTTCATATTAGCGCACCAATGGTACATCTTAGCTTTTTCCCCAGATGCATTCTTTGCTTTCTTTCTTAGGTCAGTAACTGAACCGTTACAGCTAGCTCCTGACTTTTTAACTCTGCCTGGTCTTGATTTACCTTTCTTTTTACCGTCTTTGAAGTTTTCAAGAGCAGTAGGTGTATTATTATGGTCACATTTATGACACATATATAAATCATCTCCTCCGTCTTCTTTGTTCCAACTCCATCCACAGCTATCACAAATGATTTTAGAATCAGTTATGATCTCTCCTATAAGTTGGGCTAAAGTTAGATAGTTCATGCTCTTTTAGCTAATTCCCTTTCTATAATACTTCTTTTTCTTTTATAACTTGAATCTTCTAAAAATTTCTTAAGGTTATCGGTAGATGTCATGGCTGGTGTGTAGTGTTCCCAAGTCCATTTTTTGGTCATCTTACCTTTAGCGTCTCTTACGTACTTCTTAGAAGAAGGTTTTAATTTTGCTGGCATTGTTTTGTTTATTTATCCTTCAGCATGCATCATAAACATTCTTATTATGATTGCAGCTATTATACCGAATATAATCCAAAGTGCTCTAGTAACTCCTTCTTTCCAGAGCTTAATAGATTCTACTTCTGCTAATTTAGCTTCAAAGTCTTTTTGATTAGCTTGAAGAAGTGTTCTATATTCTGTATTCTTGTTAGTGTTCACTATAACTCCGTTATCAGGATTAAGTATAGAGTATTTCATTTCTGAAATATCTTCTTTTAAATCCGACATATCTGCTTGCATTTGTTTCAATTCACCATTAGGCATATGACCTTTTATATGCTTAATTTCCTTGAGTACTGATTCTAAAATATCTTTTTGAGTCACAATGTGTTTTATTATAAATATCAACTAATATGCTTACGCATGGTAGTAGTAAAATCTTTAAGATCTTTAAGTATCTTTTCTCTAGTCTCTTTATTCATACCGCCTCAATCTTCTACAACTCCTT
>Ga0228621_1000094_pt1 | contig 4330 bp, 5 predicted proteins | sample 25DmetaG_FD_190062 | JGI IMG/M metagenome (GOLD analysis project Ga0228621, IMG submission 190062) | Seawater microbial communities from Monterey Bay, California, United States - 25D | ecosystem: Environmental > Aquatic > Marine > Coastal | place: USA: California | collected 2016-11-06
GCCTTATTTTCTGCAACTCCCTTTTTTGTGTAAGCCCATCTGCGAGCCAATTTGATAGCAGTTTCACCACCTTCCACACCGGTATTCATAGGCAATACTTTATCATACCCGAAATAATGGGTGATGAATTTTGCATACTCGCCTAAAAGGTTGTTGTGAAATGCACGAGAGGTAAGGGTAAGTTTCTGTGCTTGTTCTACTAAACTGGCAATGATCTTTGGGTGACAATGTCCATGATTCACGGCGGAATAACCGCTGAGGAAATCATAATATCTTTTTCCGTCTACATCCCATAAAAATACACCGGCACCTTTTTCCAATACTACCGGTAATGGATGATAATTATGTGCACCATATTGTTCTTCCAACTGCAAATACGCAGCCGTATTCGCTGATACTGATTGAGTAAGCATAATAAAATGTTTGAAATAAAATAAAGAAAGGTTTTCATTTGAAAGCATGAAAACAAGACCAATATATCCTTAGCAACAAGGATGATCGAGGAAGTCTAAATTAAGGTGCAAGAAGTGCATAATTCGTTTTCTGATTGCAAGATACAGTTATTTCTGTGATTCTTTTAAATGCTGTTCTGTCATGACTGATGCAAAAAAATCAAAATATTTCAGTGTTCTTCAGTGTCCTCTGTGGCAAAAAACCTAATTTCAAACATCAAACCTACAACTTATCATGAAAAAATTCTTCCGCGGTTTACTCTGGACGATACTCTTGATCATCCTTAGTTTTAGCGCTTATGCATTGATCTCAGGTAAAACCTACCTGTTCACCGCTGTTCGGTACAATTTTGCCAATATCGATGATTATGAAAAATTTACGAACAATACAGTAGCGGTATCCACACCACAACCCTGGACCAACGCTGCGAATTATAATCAGATTCCATATCCTGATTCGCTCAATACTTTATTAGAGGAATTGGGAACCGTTGGATTACTCATGATCCGAAACAATGAAGTGGTTTTTGAGAAATATTGGAAAGGGTATAGCGACAGCTCAAAATCAGGATCCTTCTCCATGGCAAAAAGCATTACCAGTATATTGATTGGTGTGGCTTTGAAAGAAGGGAAAATAAAATCACTGGAAGAGCCGGTAGGAAATTATTTACCTGAATTCAAAGAAGGAGATAAAGCCGCAGTTCGCATCATCGATGTATTAACCATGAGTAGCGGAACCGATTGGAATGAATCTTACTGGAATCTATTCTCTGTTACTTCTGAAATCTACTATGGAACAGATGCATATGCTACTGCTACCAGCGTTAAGATGAAAGACAAACCGGGTACTGTTCATTCTTATAAAAGTGGTGATACACAATTGTTGGGATTGATCCTGGAAAAAGCTACCGGACAAAGTCTCAGCGATTATGCTGCTGAAAAACTTTGGAAACCATTGGGTGCCGAGCATCCTGCTTTATGGAGTACGGATAAAGAAAACGGACATATCAAAGCCTATTGTTGTTTTAACTCCAATACCCGCGATTTTGCGCGAATTGGTAAGTTGATGCTGGATAGTGGTAAATGGAATGGAGCACCCATTATTGATAGTACTTATTGGGCCAATTCCATCAAAGCTTGTGGTATCACTGATTTGAAAGGAGCAGATTGTGATTATTATGGATACCAATGGTGGCTCGATCCGCTGAACCCTGAAATTTTTTATGCAAGAGGTATCCTCGGACAATACATCATTGTGATCCCTTCCAAACAAACCATCATCGTTCGCCTCGGCGAAAAAACCTCCAAAATCAGAGAGCGAACCGTACCGAAGGAAGTGAGGGGGTTGATTGAGTGGGGGAAGATGTGAGAAGTCAAAAATCAAAAGTCAAAAGTCAAAAATAAGCACTACCCTTTTGACTTTTGACTTTTGACTTTTGATTTTTGATTTTTCACCTTTCACCATTTCCCTCTATTTTCGCACATAAACCTTATTCCTTGGAATTCCCCCATGTAGCGATTGTCATCTTAAATTATAATGGGAGAAAGCATTTAGAGGCTTTTCTTCCGTCGGTGATTGCGTCTACCTATTCCAACAAATCTGTGATCGTTGCGGACAATGCTTCTACGGATGGGTCGATGGATTTAGTTAAAGACTCATTTCCTTCAGTCGATTGCTTATACAATCTTACCAATGAGGGCTTTGCGGGTGGATATAACTGGGCTTTGAAGCATGTTCAGGCAGATTATTATGTTTTACTCAATTCTGATGTGGAAGTAACGCCGGGATGGATCGAACCGATCATTGCATGTATGGAAAAGGACTTCAGGATTGCTGCCTGTCAGCCTAAACTCTTGTCGTATCATCAACCCCATCTGTTTGAATATGCTGGCGCGGCCGGTGGCTGGATCGATCAGCTCGGATATCCTTTTTCTCGCGGAAGGGTGTTTGATGTTTGTGAGACTGACCAAGGACAATACGACCAACCCGAGCCTGTTTTTTGGGCTTCCGGGGCGGCCATGTTTGTGCGGGCATCTGTATATCACGAAATGGGTGGATTGGATGCCGGATTTTTTGCCCATCAGGAAGAAATTGACCTTTGTTGGCGGATGCAATTGGCGGGATATACGATCATGAGTTGTCCGGCTTCAGTTGTTTACCATGTTGGGGGTGGAACATTACCCAGAGGTGGACGAAAAGTGTTTTTGAATTTCAGGAACAATTTGTTGATGTTGAATAAGAATCTTCCCTTGAGTGAAAAACTGTGGAAATTACCGGTGCGATTTGGTTTGGATGCCATTTCTGCATGGAAAGGATTGTTAACAGGGGATCTGGCTTTTTTTACAGCGATCATGAAAGCGCACTGGGCGGTGGTAAAGATCTGGTTAATGGGAAAATCGGAAAAAAATCATAGAGTGAAAAAGCCCATGAAATCCCTGCAGGGCGTGTATTCCGGAACCATTGTTTGGGACTATTTTATCAACAAACGCACCCGTTTTCAGGAAATTATTCGCAGAAAGATTTTATAATAAGTTGTACTGCCTTATTTTTGCACAGCAATTCAAAATTATGTCGAACGAACAACAAGCCGCACAGGAAAAAGACTTTACCAGAAACTGGGTAAATTCATCACGTTTTCTTTTCTATCTGCAAGTGTTTTGTATCCTTGCTTTTGTATTGGGTGGATGTTATCGTCTGTACAACCAGCGCTACAAAGGGAAGCCTGATGTAGAAGTACAGAGCAGCAGTAAGTATACGCCTGAGTACAAATAAAAAATCAACAAAAAATTTTGTCAGGAGCTGTAGAATCCTATTTTTGCACTCCCGATTTAGTTCTTATATCGATTGCGGAAGTAGCTCATTTGGTAGAGCACGACCTTGCCAAGGTCGGGGTGGCCGGTTCGAGCCCGGTCTTCCGCTCAGCAATCCCGTCCGTCATGCGTGACGGGATTTTTTTTACCACTGCCCTGGTGGTGGAACTGGTAGACACGCAGGACTTAAAATCCTGTTCGCCGAAAAAGCGAGTGCGGGTTCGATTCCCGCCTGGGGCACAAAGCCATCCGCCTAAGCGGATGGTTTTTTTATTACAGTTAATTTACCCTTTTTTAACAATAGCCTCCTATGTAATATTTACCGATATGCATTTCAACAGAAACTGCATACTATGAGGTTAGTACACGCGCTCTTATTGGTATTTTTTTTCGGAATTTTTTTTTCTGCATTCGCTCAAACTCAGTTTTTTAAGCAATTGGCAGACTCAGCCTGTCTGTTATCTCAAAACAAAGTTGAATACGATCTGACTTATTACAGTATTCCTTATCCCATGGGAGATGTGCCCGCCAATAAAGGTGTTTGCACCGATGTTGTCATTCGTGCCTATCGCAAAATGGGTATCGACTTGCAAAAAGAGGTACATGAAGACATGCGTCGGAATTTTCAGTTCTATCCTAAATATTGGGGATTAAAAACAACAGATCGAAATATTGATCACCGAAGAGTGCCCAACCTGATGTATTTCTTTTCGCGTAAAGGAATTATACTGCCGATTACAAAAATGCAGCTGATTATCGTCCAGGAGATATCGTTTGCTGGCAATTACCAAGAGGGATGAAACATATCGGTCTGGTTGTGCATCAAAAATCAAAAGACCAACAACGACCATTGGTGCTTCATAATATCGGCGATGGACAAGTAATGGAAGATATGTTATTCGCTTATCCTATCATCGGACATTATCGGTATGGACGATAGCTTATAAAGAAAGATGCAGAATGGGGTAATCATTGCCCTGTGCATCTTTTTCACTTCTGCCTACTTGTTTGAATCCCATTTTCAGATAAAATCCAACAGCCTGCTCATTTTGTTCATTCACATCAAC
>Ga0228621_1000099_pt1 | contig 4271 bp, 3 predicted proteins | sample 25DmetaG_FD_190062 | JGI IMG/M metagenome (GOLD analysis project Ga0228621, IMG submission 190062) | Seawater microbial communities from Monterey Bay, California, United States - 25D | ecosystem: Environmental > Aquatic > Marine > Coastal | place: USA: California | collected 2016-11-06
TGAAACAAGTTTGTTCGCTGGAGATGATGGTAATGATTTGAACGGCACACACATTGCTGGAGCATATCATGATGCATATCCGGATTTTTGGAGCACGGCGGATGAGACAGAGTATCGTGATGTTGTGATACCCAGGTTAGATGACCTACACACAGTGTTAACTTCCTACAGTGGAGAATGGAACAGTGCAGATGAACGTTTAGACAATCGTATGATATTGTGGGATTCTACATACAACACTGTACAAACTACTAGTGGTGCGTGGTATGACACAAGCAATGCATATCAATTGAGTGGATCTGATTGGGATGCTGCAGGGGCTCTAATATCTTTATCTGGTAGTTTGATCACAGAGACTGTTGATGGTGTTGTAGACAACAAAGACAACTGGATCAACGCACATACAGTAGTAGCGTCGACTAGTAGCAATTGGAATTCAACACACACATCTGTATATTCTACAAGTGCCACATGGAATTCAAATGTTAAAAACACACCAAATCAAGACAACTCACCAAGAGAATTACCAGCAGGAGAAGCTGATCTTAAAAAGGTCAACATAACAGAAAGTTTGACTGCACAGGATGATGTGAGACTTGGTGGTGAAGTATTTGTGTTGAGTGCAGGTGAATGGAAGCAAGGTTTAACAACAGAAATCAATGTCGGTGGTGATATTTTAGTATATGTCGATGGATTGTTGGTTGATATCAGAACATAATAAATGAGTGATATAATCATAACATTTGGTAGACAATTCAAAAGAGTGAGAAAGACCACAACCACATCCAACAACTCTAACTAACTTTTAGTGCATATCGATAAATATTGATATGCCTGTATACACTTTAGGTAGACAATTCTCTTTCAAATTCAGAGGTGAAACACCAGATCCAATTGGTGGTACAGGTAACACCAGTCTCACAGGTGTGTCAGGTATGGATTCAGATGGTGATGGTTATAATGATGAACTAGACGCGTTCTGGAACGACCCTAACGAATGGTTAGACACTGATGCAGATGGTGTAGGTGATAATGCTGATGTTTTTCCGGATGATCCGACCGAGACTGTTGATACTGATGGTGATGGTGTTGGAGATAATGCCGATGTGTTTCCACAATCACCTGCTGAATGGCAGGATTCTGACGCAGATGGTGTTGGTGACAACACAGACCTCTATCCACTCGATCCAACAAGATCCTTAACTTTCAACATAACATTGACTGGATCGGAACAAGATATAAAATTATCAGATGTTGATATTGTTGGTACGATGGCTTTCGCAACAGACACACAAAAAATCATGGTGTTCAACAACACGACTGGATTAGCACAATGGTCTGAATACAACAGTGAGGAAGAATAAATAATGATATGAGTGTGTTGATTACATGTACAAGTGACGATAGACCGAATAGTCCGAATAACGGTGACTTGCTGTATGAAACCGATACTAACAAGCTGATATTTTATTACAACGGTTGGGTTACATATGGACAATCAAACACATCAACAGGTGGTGAGACACCTACAATCGTTTTCACAACCGGTGAATTATCTTTAATACAATCTCTATCTAGTGACAGTCAGACGGGTGATATGTTTTTTGACACAACACCTGGACTTAACGAGTTGAGTGTGCTTACAAACACAACAAGTTCCATTTTTCAGTTTGATAATCTCAACACCAACAAGCTAGCTGCAAGGTTTCTGAGAACAGAAAAGAACAGACCCGCCATGTTGTCCATAGAGCAGCACATAACTGGATACAACCAAAACATCTCACAATTGTTATCATCAGGTGATATAACAACAACCACCGCGACACCTGATTTATTTTATATATATGATGACAATTTGAACAGCAATCAGGCTGTGGTGTTCGGTAAGCATACTGATCAGACCAGTTTATTTCAAGCTCAATCAGACATCGATATGAAGATTGTGGATGACACTAACACACAGCAGTTGAGTTCACAGCCAATTGCTCATGCTGTAACAAGTGTCAGCTCAGTGGATTCTAATAACGAAATACACGGTGTATTCAATCCTACAAATTCAGGTGTTTATGGTTTTAATACGAACAAGCTGTCACACAACACTAGCTTCAACATGACCTGTTCAAGTGACGGAGAGCGTAACTATTCTGGTAGATACATATCGACAGGCAACTATTGGTTAGAAAATTCATCTACAGCATACAGTTTTGACATATGGTTCTATCTGTTACCTTCAATAACAACTCACACCAACAGACAGTTACTAGGTCACAGTTCAAATCAGATAGTATGTACAATAGATGATTCTGGATCTTATTTGAACACTACTGGTAGTTATTTCGGTAATGATCAAACATCTCCCGGGAGTATAGAACTGAATAGATGGCACCGAGTGACAAACACAAAAGACGAGTCTGGTAATGGTAAGATGTACCTCGATGGTACACTCGTGAGTGAGTATACATACACAGGTAACATGTATTTAAGAGAGATTGCCGGGGACACCTCATACAGTTATGCAAATAATTACATGCATGGTTACGTGTTTAGTGTTGGTGCATGGAAGCGAGATTTAATGATAGATGAGATAACAGACATGAATGATCCAATAAACACACATAAACATGCACCTTACTTCTGGTTATTTCCATCGATCGAGAAATGTGTATCCTCATCAAGATACAGCAAGTGTCGAAACGTAATGAGTGTAAACACACCACCCACAAGCGTTGTACAATATCAAACCGATCCAACTAACAGGTCCATCACGGTTAGTAACTTTGACCAATTTGAACAGCAACAACTTTATATTGAACAATCACCCTTTTAACGATCATGACAACAACCAACATAACAACTTATAAAACAGGTACAACACAAGAGATTTTGAATCTTGATCCGAGTACACCTGGTATAATCGCAATAGCAACAGACACAAACAGCATGTTTATCTCCAATGGTACAGGTTGGAGCGAGACAGTAGTTAACAAAAGACTAGGTTTGCAACATTCATTAACAAATGGTGACACAATAGGTGAGACGCCTATATTACACTTTGATGCAAACAATCGAAACACTTTGTTGAATGCAGCAGGATCCACATGTGTTGATGGAGATGAAGTGGCTGTCTGGAACAGTTTGAAGAGTTCGGAGAGGTTTATACAAGATGTACATTCAAGACCAACATATGTGGCGCAAAACGCGAACAACAAACCAGGTGTCAATTGTGATCCGAGAGATGGTATGTTTCTCGACACAACAATAACACCCAAACGATCCGGATCGTTTTCATTCATACTTGTATACACACCTACAAGACAGGATCATGAACGGGTTTATACAGGACCTGGTGACAGTTCGACAACTAGCTCAAATGTTGGTGGTAGATATTCATACAGTAAATTTCAAACTAGATACAACACATCATTTCATGAGTTGTTGTTTGCATCAGACTACAATCGTTCAGCAGATAAAACGAGTGACACCATATACACGACACTTTATCAGTACGCGAATGACAATTCGATGAGAGTGTACCATGCTGGAGGATACATGGATTACTTCGCACGGTTGGATGGACGTTATGATAAAACTATGTTGAGCGATGACGATACGGTGGATGATTATTTTCATTACAATGAGAATTACAGAGGTAAACCTCAAATATTGAGCGTGCGTGTGAATACGACTGAAGGTAGTAATCCAACTTACATGAGTACTATAATGCACACTTGGCATTATCAATGGCTCAACAATGGCCGGAATATATACAACAGCAGCATATACACTCCAAACCCAACACTACACAAAATGAGCATCGGTGGTTATGGCTTGCTTGACGCACCCACGGCATATCTGAGTCCTAATATGTATCACGAGTTGTTAGTTTTCGGTAGCTATTTAAGTGACAAAGATCTGAACACACTTGGCACACAACTACATCAAAAATGGGGCACACGTTTCTGGGATTTAACATTCGAAATTTAATTTTATCATGGCTATACAAACACAACAAATATCAAAATACGTACGAGACACAGAACACAACATTCTAAGATCTGACAAGTCTATTTCTGGTGTGTGGTCGTTCGCTGTTGACACGGGCAATATATTCTTGACATATCAAGGTTCGTTGATACAATGGAATCCACGTGACAAAAAGTTAACTAATTACACAATCGGATCATATGACTATACATGTCAACCGATCATACACGTTGATGCATCTGACATCACAACATTGAAGAATCACAATTTTAAAACTCCAGAAGATG
>Ga0228621_1000111_pt1 | contig 4147 bp, 4 predicted proteins | sample 25DmetaG_FD_190062 | JGI IMG/M metagenome (GOLD analysis project Ga0228621, IMG submission 190062) | Seawater microbial communities from Monterey Bay, California, United States - 25D | ecosystem: Environmental > Aquatic > Marine > Coastal | place: USA: California | collected 2016-11-06
TTTTGAATCTTTTCAAAGTAATGTATTAAGACCGTATAATTATTTGTACGTTACCGAAAAAACAGGATTTGAATATATTTTCCCATACTTAGAAGATGATTATAGAGAATCAAATATAACAATGGGAGAAGATCAGCAAAATATAGCTACTAGTATTCTTGGAGCTGTTAGTGATATAGCTCAGCAAGCTGCTGGTGTCGCTTTAGTTTTGAGACCTGGTGTATATATTGAAGAAGCAAAACAATTTACTATGGGTCAAGAAGGTAGAACGTTAAATGTAAAAATACCTTTACTTAACACTGGTAGCTACGAAGATATATTAAAAAATTGGCAACTTATATTTGGTTTAGTTTATCAAAACCGTCCTGGTAGAATAACAAAAAACTTAGTCGATGTACCGGTAATCTATGAAGCTTTTATTGAAGGCATGGCCTATATGCCATACGCTTATATAAGAGGTTTATCTGTAAGTTTCCTTGGTAATAGAAGAACGATGAAGATAAAGATACCTGTAACAAAATTTACATCTGAGGGTTCGGATGTCGGTGTCCAAACAAGAGAAATAACCACGGTAATACCTGATGCATATCAGCTGAATTTATCAATCACTGGATTGAATGAAGAAACGAGAAACTTTATGTATGAAAGTATAGATAGAGGTCTTGTAACGAGTAAGGTCGCTGCTTTAAAGAATCCAGATTTAGAGAGTAAGATAGATTCTGTAACTAATGCCGGTCCTAAAAAGGGAGATGATATACCAGTTGTAGATAGATAATGAGGAGGGTAATATATGGAAGGAAAATATCAAAATAATATAGATGAATTGCCAGAATTAGAGCTTTATAGATATGAAAATATTTTTAAAGTATATAAAGCTGGTTCTAAAGATTTCTTCTACTATAACATCTTAAAGAAAATTACTTTACCTGAGGATTTAAATAATACGTATTTTGATTTTATAGTATTGAATAAAAACACACCATTAACTACAATAAGTTATGAAATATATGGTACTACATATCTATGGTGGTTAATTTTAGTTGTAAATAAAATTGATAACCCGGTAAAATCATTACCTGTGGGTAAAAAAATAAGATTTATAAAGAATAAATTTATAAAAGATATTATAGATAATATAAAGAATCAGTTACAATGATATTACAAAATATAGCAGATTCTATAAGCAATAGCTCTCAGGATAATGAATATATTATTAATAATCAAAAGTATATTATTAATATTGTATTTGTAAACCCTGATGGTAGTGTATTGCCGCTATCTAAAAATGATGTAAGAAGGTTGAGTATAAATGATAATATTTTTAACCCATTTAATGTATCGACTATATCATTCAAAGATAATGATAATTCTTTTCAAAGATTAAAAACTGATAAAACGCAATCTGAATTCACACCAGAATTAAACGTTCTTAATGGTTTTAATTTTAGAGGTGATGGTAGAGATTTTCTATTCATAGAAGTTATACCTATAGAAAATGTAAATGATCCGTATGGTACGCAAGATGAAGATTATAATAAAGTTTTCGGTTATAGAAATTTATTTGTTTGTGTCGATGATAACACGTCTGATGAAAATGGTGATGCGATAAAAACGTTTAATCTGATAGATTTTGATGAAAAACTTTTAAGAGAAAGAAAATCATTTTTCTCATCATCGAGTCTATTAGAAGGGGACACAGCTGCTGGTGCATCATTAAGTGGTACGCCTGTGTTTTTACTCTCTAATAAAGATAGAGAGGTTGAAACTGGTAAATGTATAAAAGCTCTTCTTAAAGATACTTTAATTGCTAAATCATATGAGCAAATTGTTGATGTTATAGACGGTTCAACGCCTGATTTTGAAGATGGTTTGAGTAAAATTTTCTATACATCACCGGCCAATAATACAGCTTTAGACGATTTAAAATATCTTTATAGTAAGCATGTAAGTAACAGTCCGGAAAATGATTTTTCACTGCTTAAAAAAGATAATTATACAAATAAGTATACTCTTAAAAGTGTTAATGAATTATTTAAAAACGCTTATAACGACAATGATAGTGCAGGTTTATATAACTTAGAAAAAATAGTTATTACTGGTACTAGTGATAGTGGGTCATTGATACAAAATTCGAAAAAGACACCTATAACAATTGCATCTTTTGGTGAATTTAGTGAAGTTAAAAATATTAAATTTTTTAATACAGATTCACTATTGAATAGTGATAAATTAGTTACAAAAGCTTTACATTCATATAATTTCGACGGTAAAGAGTTTTCTATAGAAAAAGCTGATACCGATATAGAAAATGTTAGATCAACTTTCGATAAAAACTACGTTAGTAATATGAAAGGTGAGGAAAATAACCCTTTTCCTAATTTTTTAATTAATCAAAGTAAATCTATAAATTTAAGTTTTGTTAACGACTACTCACTATACGGGGAAAATAGTAAAATGAGACTCGGTGAAGGATTGAACAGCATATTAAAAAGTTCTTTAGTTAGTAATCTAGCAGTTGAAATAATAGTTAAAGGACAAATGTTTAGGAAAACAGGTAGGTTTATCAGTTTAGATAGAGAAGGGCAGTATGTAGATAATTTATTTGATGATAAGTTTTTAGGTATATACTTTATCGTCGATGTTGATCACGAGTTTATAAATGATACAGATTATGTAAATAAAATTTTAGCTATAAAGACGTACATTTATAAAGACCCGAAATTTAAGGAGGATCTACTATGAGTTTTAATACAACCAGTTTACCGGAATATTTAGACACAGTGGTGTTTCAGACGTCAGCGTTCTATGAAAATAGTTCGAACTTATTAGATGTGTTTAATGATTATTTGGTGGAGTTGAACTTAAATCTAGATTATGAAAAGGGTAAATCATCTGGTGATATATTTGAAAATAATGTCAATTTTTTTAAAACCTTAAATAGCGATAATTTTATTATTAATGGTGTTGAAATAGATGATATATTTAAAAATTATTATATCGAAAAATATAACAGTCTCTTTCATACGATAAAAAAGAGTGTAAGTTCATTTATCGGTGATAGTAATGTCTATTTTAAGAATTACTCTGACGATGTTGGTATATTAACAGATTCCTGCTGTGTGATAGATGATAGTATAGTACCATTTTTTGACATTTTTAATGAAGATATTGAAATACCAGATAACTTAAACAGTACTATTTACAATAAGGTTACAGATAATAATAAAATATTACAACTTAAATTTAGTAAGTTTAACAATGCTATACTTAAAAACAATTTAAAAGATATTGTTGATAGTAGCGATGTTAACGATGTGAAGACATCGCATGGTTATAATTTAGTAACTGACTATTTTTACTACGATAGATTTTTTAAGTATAAAGAACCGATAGCGCAAAATATAACACAAATATTAAAAGGTTTGGGAGATTATATCCTCTTCATAAAAAATTTAAACAAAAGACAAAACTCGTCAAAAGCTTCGGTATTCGGTTTTAACGCTAAGGTTGAAAATGTGGAAGAACAAATAGATATACTTAAAAATAAAATCACTAGTTCACCATATACTACGAATGATATTCTTTCGGCTTAGTCTTTTTCGACATCTGCATCTATAACTTTAGCGTCATCTAAAAGTTGTTTTAATAGTTCTTCTCTATTAATAGTTAACCCTAATGATTTTTGAGTTTCTTGTTGAAGCTCTTTTTTACTCTCAATATCCATTTGTTTAACCTGTATTTTAGCTTCATTAGCTTTATCTTGCAAGAGTATCTTATTTAAACTTTCAATAGCTGATGCAGAGGCACCGACCAATTTACTTAACGCATCAACATCTTTTGAATCCGGTGCTGATGTTATAAACTGTTTGACTTCTTCAACGTAGTCAACAGTCCCCTTAATTAATTTACCTGAATAATTCAATAAAAATTTTTCTAATTCATCTTTATCTAAATTAAATTCATCTTTTTGCAATTCTTTTTGTGCTACGGAAGCACCTTTTAATTGTGAAAGCAAATCATTAACAACAATATCGACATCTTCATCCATTGTAAAAATATTTATTAATAAAGTTGAATAATTAAACTAATACAATATAATAGGGTATATGGATAATGTAACTATTAAATTTGTCAAAACGCATGAAGA
>Ga0228621_1000118_pt1 | contig 4023 bp, 2 predicted proteins | sample 25DmetaG_FD_190062 | JGI IMG/M metagenome (GOLD analysis project Ga0228621, IMG submission 190062) | Seawater microbial communities from Monterey Bay, California, United States - 25D | ecosystem: Environmental > Aquatic > Marine > Coastal | place: USA: California | collected 2016-11-06
CAAGGTCCGGGAACGTATTCACCGTATCATTGCTGATATACGATTACTAGCGATTCCAGCTTCACGTAGTCGAGTTGCAGACTACGATCTGAACTGAGAGCAGGTTTTTGGGATTGGCTTCACATCGCTGTGTTGCAGCCCTTTGTCCTGCCCATTGTAGCACGTGTGTAGCCCTGGGCATAAAGGCCATGATGACTTGACATCATCCCCTCCTTCCTCACGCCTTACGGCGGCAGTTTCATTAGAGTTCCCAGCATTACCTGTTGGCAACTAATGATAGGGGTTGCGCTCGTTGCGGGACTTAACCCAACACCTCACGGCACGAGCTGACGACAGCCATGCAGCACCTTACTATCTGTGTATTGCTACAAAATGAGCTTTCACCCACGGTCAAATAGCATTCTAGCCCAGGTAAGGTTCCTCGCGTATCATCGAATTAAACCACATGCTCCACCGCTTGTGCGGACCCCCGCCAATTCCTTTGAGTTTCAACCTTGCGGTCGTACTTCCCAGGTGGGATACTTAATGCTTTCGCTCAGACACACACAGTGTATCGCGTATGTCGAGTATCCATCGTTTAGGGCGTGGACTACCAGGGTATCTAATCCTGTTTGATCCCCACGCTTTCGTGCCTCAGCGTCAATATATGCGTAGTAAGCTGCCTTCGCAATAGGTGTTCTATGTCATATCTAAGCATTTCACCGCTACATGACATATTCCGCTTACCTCCACAATATTCAAGACAGATAGTATCAATGGCAGTTCTGGAGTTAAGCTCCAGGATTTCACCACTGACTTACCTGCCCGCCTACGCACCCTTTAAACCCAGTGAATCCGGATAACGCTTGCACCCTCCGTATTACCGCGGCTGCTGGCACGGAGTTAGCCGGTGCTTATTCATCTGGTACCGTCAAGTGACGAAGAATCGCCTTTTTTCGTCCCAGATAAAAGAAGTTTACAATCCAGAGGACCTTAATCCTTCACGCGGCATGGCTGGTTCAGACTTGCGTCCATTGACCAATATTCCTTACTGCTGCCTCCCGTAGGAGTCGGGCCCGTGTCTCAGTGCCCGTGTGGCTGATCATGCTCTCACATCAGCTACTGATCGTAGACTTGGTGGGCCGTTACCCCGCCAACTATCTAATCAGCCGCACACCCATCAATAAGCGCCGAAGCTATAATAACAATGTGATGCCACATCGTTATGTTACGGGGTATTAATCCAAATTTCTCTGGGCTATTCCCCACTTATAGGAAGGTTGTGTACGTGTTCCGCACCCGTTTGCCGGTCGCCATCAAATGTATTGCTACATTCATGCTGCCCCACGACTTGCATGTATTAAGCCTGCCGCTAGCGTTCATCCTGAGCCAGGATCAAACTCTCCATTGTAAATGTTGTTTGATCTGACTTAATCTCAAATAATCGAAATTAACGTCGGATTTGTTGTTAATTGTTTTTGATTGCTGTTAACCTTACAAGTAAACTAATTTGTAATTATGTTTAATTGTGCTGTTGCTTCCAAACTTTCAAAGATCTTTTGGCCTTATTCTTCGCTTCGCTTAGAATGACAAGTGAATGATTTTCAATTTGTCAAGCCACCCATTTTGTTGGGGTTGCAAAGGTAAGAGCCTTTATTTTCTCAGCCAAAATTATTTGAAGAAATTTCAAACTTTTTTTGCTGTCAAAATCGTTTTAAGAACTACCGTTTTTTTCAAACGGACGGCAAAGATAAGAGGTTAATTTTTACTGCCAAATTTTATTCGAAATTTATTTTTTCGAACCCCTCTTTCTTGCTTCAATGAACTTCCGTTTTTGTCGAACGGGCGGCGAAGATAGGAGTGTATTTTTAATCACCAAATTTTATTTTAAAATTCTTGATTTTTCTTTCGCCATTCACTGTAGCTGCCTTCAAAGAACATCCGCTTTTTTATCAGCGGGGTGCAAAGATAAGCGCGGTTTTCTTCTTACCAAATCTTTTTGAAAAGTATTTTAGATGAATTTGTTAAAACACTTACTGCACAAGCGTTTCAAGAGATAAAAAAAATAGAACAGGTACTAACTAAGAAGACCCATACTGAACATTGACATCATTCATGACTTTCTCTTGACAATGTCTTTCACTATTGGATCAAATGCAACATATCATCAGGATAGGTCACCGATTCAAGATATAAGCCTTTTGCTGGTGTTGTGAAATCAGCATTTGTACAATCTTTGCTTTCTATAACAGACCTGAACAGCTGCTCTCCTGCTTGAGTGGATACTTCCGTTCTTGCAATTCGCATCATGGTTCCTACAATACCCCTGATCATCCCTCTCAAAAATCGATTCGAACGAATCCGATACGTCAAAGCCCCATTGCTGCCCTGCTCCCAATAAGATGAATGAATGGTGCAGATATAAGTCTTTACCTGACTGTTTCGCTTCGAAAAAGAGGTGAAATCACTGTATTCCATCAGAATCAATGCCATCCGATCCAATAGCTCCTGATTAACCGGATAAGGAAATAACCAGCCCCTATTCACCATAAAAGGATCTTTCTGCCTGTAAATCAAGTATTTATAGCTTCGTTGAAGTGCATCAAACCTACAATGAGCTTCATCTGGTACCCTATAAATGGAAGTGATCGCTATATCTGAAGGCAATATTGCATTTAGGTTATACCTGTGTTTTGGCTCTAACTCCAATGAACTGTCAAAATGGAAAAAATTCTGCAATCCATGTACCCCTGCATCGGTTCTTGAAGAACCTGTTAACGAAAATGGCTGCCTGAACAAGGTTTCTAATGCCCTGGTCACCGCTGATTGAATGGTTTCCTGACCATCCTGTACCTGAAACCCACTATAGCGGGTGCCATCATATGAAAGTTCAAGGAAATAACGCATCAGAATAACTTGGGTCTGGTAAAAGCCAAATAGGTTGCAGTTCGTATGATAGTCTGAGGATTATCTTTCAGCTCTTGTCTGATAGATTCTTCGGGAACCCCGGCTTCTCCCTTCGGTTTCAAAGCCGGTACATATAGAATAACCGTATCATTCTTGGGTGAACAGGATACCACAAATACCATGTCTATTCCCTCCTCAGAGGCTTTATCATAAATTTTTTTGATCTCCGGTAAGCCTTTTACAAGTTTGGGAGAAGGTATTACTTCTTTTACCGTAAGGGGCTCCTTCGAAATCTGTTTTACAGGCTCGGCTGGTATTTCAACCACCGGCTGTTTTGTTTCTTCTTTTGGCTGAACCTTTACCGAAAGCCCCTTGAGCAAGGTAAAATCCACCAAATTGAAAAGACTCCAGGTATTGTCTAGCTCTTGTTTTAAAGAAAATCCAAGGTCTTTGCCCTCTACCTTCACCATAAACTTTTGCTCTTTGTCACTTTGTGCGAAGCCAATATTTAACTCGTACTCACCGTTGGTAAGTTTGGGAATCAACAGATATCCAGTTGCATTGGAACTCAAGTTGGCTCCCATCAGCCGCAGGTAGAAGGGCTGATTATTTTCAGTTTGTATAAATAAGTAGTGTCCTGTTTGACCATTAACCGTAGAAAAAAATATCATCCCCGTAATTAGGCACCAAGTTTTGCAACTAAATGAAGAGAGGTAACGGTTCATGCTATCAAAATTAAGACTTTCCTTGTCTCAGGATACTTTGGTGCATAACCTTTCAACCACTGATCAAATTCTTAACGATTCACACAAGTTCTGTCTACTATCTTTAAGGCTTCTAAAACTGAAATATGAAACGTTTATTATTGCTTATTGCTTTTCTACCCTTTCTTGCGGTAGCGCAAACTTCGGGGAATGAAGATTGGAAAAAAGTCTACAGATCCTTCCCCACCAAAATCAACAACCTTGTGCATACCCGTTTGGATGCCAAATTCGATTATGAGAAATCGTATTTGAATGGGAAAGTATGGATTACTCTCGAACCTCATTTTTATGCCACTGACTCTCTGCAGTTGGATGCAAAGGGAATGAATATCTACCAAGTTGCTATTGTAAAAGCCGGAAAAAATATCCCATT
>Ga0228621_1000132_pt1 | contig 3851 bp, 5 predicted proteins | sample 25DmetaG_FD_190062 | JGI IMG/M metagenome (GOLD analysis project Ga0228621, IMG submission 190062) | Seawater microbial communities from Monterey Bay, California, United States - 25D | ecosystem: Environmental > Aquatic > Marine > Coastal | place: USA: California | collected 2016-11-06
GAGTGCATCTCCGATCATTTCATCCTTATATGTGTAGTTTATAAAATTAGATTTATTGCCAAGCCCATAGGCAATCTTCTTAAGTGAGTTTGCGAGATCAAAAATACAGTCATCCGTCTTATAATAGGTACGAATTTGTTCTTTAAAAACTTCCGGATTTACGTAAAATTCATCTATCTTAGGCTTAGGACCTCTCTTCTTAGGCTTCGGTTTATCAGTCATAATATAATTTAATTATAATATATAAAAGGTTACTTTTCTACTATTTCTGTAATACTAAATGGTATTTTCTCTTGCGCGTATATCTCTTTTCTCTTCTCAACATGTCGTTGCCCATATTTTAAATCATCCGCTAAGTCTATAATAATCAATTTTTCTTTATCATCATGTAAGCGTAAACCTCTACCGATTGATTGAATCGTTCGAATAGAGCTCTTACCGCCGGCGGCAAACATAATCATATGTATATTTTTAATATTAATACCGGTACTGAAGATAGAGCTCATTGCAATACAGATAACGTTACTGTTTACTTCCATTATCTTTTTAATCTCATCTCTAGTTTCAACCTCTACCTCGCCTTTCACGAAAAATACTTGCTTATTCTCACATTGCGTAAGTCTATCGTATAAAGCATCGCCGTGAGCTATATGATTAACCAATACAAGCGAGTTATTATTAAACTTACTACAGATATTATATATTACATCATTACGATATACATTATCATATATAAAGTCTAACTCTACTTTATAATTGTTTTGATTTGACCCGTAAATGGGCTTATCTTTATAACCTATTTTTATGATAGATGTCTTTGCAATGGTTAAATGCTGCTCTGTTCTTAGACTATAGCTATCTTTCTCGTAAATTATCGACCCTAACTTACCTAAAATATTCCATTCATCAGGTTTATTATCGGGCAATGTCCCGGTTAATCCGAATTTGTGAACGGTCTTAATCGACTGTACCATTTTGTTAATCTTATTATTCTTTTTTAGCTTATGACACTCGTCAATAATAAGCATGTCAACATCTTGCAGCCAATCGTTACTATCGAACTGACTCTGTAATATACCGAGATTAGCTATAATTACATTTGCGGTTAAATCTGGCTTTATTTTACCTGTCCATCGCGTATACTTAAATAAAGCATTATACTCCTCAAAATCTTTAAATGTTTGATTAACTAATCCTAAATCCGGTACAATCAACAGACACTTAAATCCGCTCTTACGCTGTAAAAAGGCGCTCATTAGTATAGAGCAGATTGTCAATGTTTTACCGGCACCGGTCCCCATCTTCAATATACCACGGCCAAACTTAATAGCATTCTCACAGGCTGCTATTTGATAGTCTCTTAGTTTATGCGTAAGGTTATCGTATACTCTAGAATCTTTTAATCCGGGTTTAACGAAAGAAGTAATGGTTGGGTCTATACGAAGCTCTTCATTGGGGTAAAGCTCTTTTATATGTCGTAATATATCATAAAACATCCCCGGTTCAAATAGACCCGTTGGAGTGATACAATATAACCTATTTGCAAAAAAACGAGCTCGGCCTCTCATTCTAAAGCGCGCCGTCTCATCTTTTACACTAAAATGTTCGCGTATGTCAGAGAAGCAATCTCCTTTCATGCGAATTTTATTACGCTCGTATGTAAATTCTATCATAGGGTTTCCATCTTCATGATCTCAACAATATTTTTTATGTCAAAACTTAAAGCGCTAAACGTCTTTTCGACCTTCTCTAAAAATTCAACAGCTAACTCTTGTTCATCAATGCGCGACTGTAGCTCAATCATACGCTCATGCTGATACGCTGTTTTTTCTGCAACCGGCATAGTTATCTTAACAGGTGATTGTTGAATAATTTGTTTTGAAATTTCTTTCTTTAGAGCGAACCTCTCAGCTTTTAAATCTATAAGACGCTTCTTATGATTAATAAGCTTAGTTACCCAGTAATGCTTTCTACCAGGTGTTTTCATTGAAACCTCTTTAATGTTAAATTCGTCTACTTTTAAATCAGATTCTATTTCTTTTGCATATCGATCTATAATACTCACCTTTTTATTATAAATACTATTATGAAGAAAACAAGTTTGTTCGAAAAAAAGTTCAAAAAGAAACTTGAAGAAGATGAAAATACAGTTGGTGGCGGTGCTTTGGGCGCTGCTGCTGCGACCGGTCATAGTCAATCCGGTGACTGGTACGCCCCAGGTGATGCGAGAGTACCTAAAGCATTAGGCGGTATCCAGACTAGAAGAGGTACGTTAACTACAAAGCGTAGAAAGAAAAAGAAAAAGAAGTAAATAATTCCAATGGATACAGGTCATTGGAAAGTATACCAAGCAGTACCGGAAGATGCTTTTGGGTTTATATATGAAATCGTTAATATTATTAACGGTAAAAAATATATTGGTAAAAAGCAAATGAAGCGAAAAATAAGACGCTTACCACTAAAAGGTAAAAAGCGTAAAAGAGTGGATTATGTAGATAGTGATTGGAAGACGTATACCGGTTCTAGCGACGCACTCAATATTGATATAGCTGCTAACGGTAAAGATAAGTTTGTTTTTAAGATACTTAAATTTTGTAATAGTAAGTTTGAGCTATCCTATTTTGAAGCTAAAATGCAGTTTGAAAAAGATGTTTTATTAAGTGAAGATTATTATAACGGTATAATAAACTGTAGGATAGGTAAACCTCCTAAACTCTTTTTGGAACAGTATTATAATAATAGTAGTGATGGCTAGCTTACATATAGAGAACTATGATTTTACCATTATCGATTTTAATGAACTGTTCATAAGTGATATACAGCCGCAAATAATTAATTCTTTACATGAGTTTAATTTGTTAGATAGAAGTATTAATAACCTATCAGTAAAGAAATTTATATTTCATTATACAATCTATACTATCTGTCAAAAGCTATTAGAGTCAAAAAATAAATCTATTATATTCTTTAACAATACACAGTTAGATGAGTGTGAATTTAACAAGTATTATAAAGAAAATGAGATATTGGTATTTTTTACTAACTTTTTACGTAAAATTGATAAGATATTACCGATAAAAATTTATATAAGCAAATATTCTATTGCATATCTGGATCATTTACTAGATATAAATGATGGTAAAGCGCAGACTACAATAAATTCAATGATAACTAAAATTAACGATCTTGATATTGGTAGGTATACCTTTTCTGAAGTTAAAAAGTTTACGAAAAGATATGAACTAACATTTTTAAATAAAGACTACTTTAATAGATTATCTACAAAACTACTTCTAATTAGATAAATAATAATATGGATAGGTTTACGACGTTAGCTAATAAAATTTTAAAGGAAAACTTTTCAATCTTAGAAGAAGATAATGAACTTCTTTCAAATTTAAAAACTAGCCCTTCGTTTGGTGATTTTTTAAGAGGCTTAACTGGTAAGACAAGAAAAGATATTTTAGATTCTGCTAGCTATGCAAGATTATATGTAGGTAATAGATTCGGAATAACATCTGCAGCTAACGACGAGAGCAATCCTGAAGTGTTGTTGAGTAAGTTTTTAACTAAATTAGGTGATTTTGTAAATCAAGGAGTTATGGAACATCGCCCAAGACTCGCTGAAACGGAAGAATTTAAGAAAAAATACGGCTATGATGAGTATTTGAGACAGGAGCAAGAGCGTAGAGACTTAATGAAAGCAGTTATCAAAGCTCCATCAGGTCCAGAAAAGGATAAAGCTAGAAAAATTCAACGAGCTTTTCGTAATACTAGCGAATATGCTGAAGCAATGAGAGCTCAAAACAAAAAGGAAGATCTAGCAGTAAGAGATTTTCATAATCGGTCAA
>Ga0228621_1000139_pt1 | contig 3768 bp, 3 predicted proteins | sample 25DmetaG_FD_190062 | JGI IMG/M metagenome (GOLD analysis project Ga0228621, IMG submission 190062) | Seawater microbial communities from Monterey Bay, California, United States - 25D | ecosystem: Environmental > Aquatic > Marine > Coastal | place: USA: California | collected 2016-11-06
GTTCTTTTGGATTCATAAGTGTGTACGGCTGAAAGTAAATGAAATAAAATTATTGAATAGCTAGTTTTGAATTCAACCATCATTGTTGAAGAGAATAAAATTTTGCTTATATTTCCAAAAGAAAACATACAGATACTGAAAAACTACCCAAAATGGAGATCGATACTTTAGTTGGAAATTTTATTTAATTATGATTTATAATCCAGAGCAACAAGAAGATAATAACACCTCTATTGATTCTACAGCCGCGGTAAAAGCTGATGCTAAAGGCCTAGTTGCATCGATCAAAGTTTTCTTGATTGAGCTGCTCGATTTTAGAGAAGATACCGACCGGGAAGCCACTATTTCTGCCATCAAAGCCGATGTTCCTTTTAAAGGGGCAACCGCTTGGATACTTATATGCTCGATTTTTGTAGCTTCTATTGGGTTGAATGCTGATTCTACAGCAGTAGTTATTGGGGCGATGCTTATTTCGCCACTTATGGGCCCGATTCTTGGAGTAGGACTTTCCATTGCTATAAACGATATTGATACACTACGAAAGTCCTTGATTAGCTTGCTCACTATGGTTTTTTTGAGTTTGTTAACAGCTTTTTTTTGTTTTTATTTTCTCCCTTTATATGAGGATAATTCTGAGCTTCTTGGCAGAGTAAAACCAGACATTAGGGATGTATTGATTGCGTTTTTTGGTGGTTTGGCATTAATTATTGCAAGGACAAAAAAAGGGACCATTGCCACCGTAATTTTTGGAGTAGCTATTGCTACCGCTTTAATGCCACCACTTTGTACTGCATGCTATGGATTGTCTCAAGGTAACTGGGGTTATTTTAAAGGTGCCATGTTTTTGTTTGCAATCAATACAATTTTTATTGCTTTGGCCACTTTTGTGGTTTTAAAAGTTCTTAGATTCCCTATGCTCAATTATGCAAATTCAAAACGCCGAAAGACTATTGCGCGTATAGCTGCTTTAATTGCTTTTGCAATGATGTTACCAGCAGGATGGACATTTTATGATGTGATTAAAGAATCCCAATATAAATCTGATTATAAAAATTATTTAAAGAAAGAAATTGAAAATAATACGAGTTTGTGGCTGCAACGCGAACAACTAGATACAAAGTCAAAAACTATTACTTTGAATTTTAATGGCGATATCAATGATGCCACAAAATCGGATTTACTCAATGAAATTCAGGGCTATGAATATCTTAAAGATTTTAAGCTTATAATCAATGGGAATAGCAACCGAAGCACTGATAAAATATTAGAGTTGTATGATATTGCTCTTGATAAGATTGATGAACGCGATAAAAAGATCGAGCGTTTAACGTTCACCATAGACAGCTTAAAACTTGCGGCATCTTCTAAGCATAACTCTATTTATGGTTTTAACTTCATCGATTTGGCTAAAGATGCTAAAATCCAATTCTCTGAATTGGAATCCTTTAGTTTTGCACAAACTTTACGTTCACCAAATTTTAAAACAGTAGATACAGTTTTAGTAGCTACAACTCGTTGGAATTCATCTGTAAGTGATAGTTTACTGAGTCAAAAAAATGCTAACTTAAAAATATGGCTGGAGCAAGAGTTTGATGATGATATAGAGATCTTAACGTACTGAAGCATTAGTCTCTCAAGTACATTTCCCGTACTTTTTTGAATAAATTTGAGGAATACACAAAGCTTGATACCGCTTCGTTATCAGTTTTAAAAATACTGTCATTACTCCCTTCCCATGCTTTTTCTCCATTTTTCAAAAAGACAATCTTTTCCCCAATTTCCATAACAGAATTCATGTCATGAGAATTGATCACAGTTACCATATTATATTCTTTAGTGATTTCTTGAATTAAGTTGTCAATCACAATTGCAGTCTTGGGATCAAGTCCTGAATTTGGCTCATCACAAAACAAATACTTCGGGTTGTTTACAATTGCACGTGCAATTGCAACTCTTTTTTGCATTCCGCCAGAAGCTTCACTTGGCATTTTGTGTTGTGCATTGTCTAGGTTTACACGCTTAAGAACTATGTTTGCACGGTCTTGCATTTCGCTTTCACTTAAATTGGCGAACATTCGGAGTGGAAACATCACATTTTCAGCAATGGTCATTGAATCAAACAAGGCGCTTCCTTGGAAGACCATACCTATTTTTGAACGTAAATTTCTTTTTTGATCATCAGAAAGTTTAGTAAACTTCTGATCATCATAATCAATACTGCCTTCGGTGTAGTCAAAAAGACCCAATAAGCACTTTAGAAAAACGGTCTTTCCTGATCCGCTCTGCCCAATGATGAGATTGGTTTTTCCTTGTTCAAAAGTGGTGGAAATTCCTTTAAGGACTTCAACATCCCCAAACGATTTATGAAGGTCAGTAACTTTAATCATCAGCTGAGTAACATTTGTGTTAGGATATAATTCAATAAAATGATAACTACACTAGTCCAGACAAAGGCAACAGTACTAGCTTTACCAACTTCTAGAGCGCCGCCTTTCATGTAATAACCATGAAAAGATGGAATAGTTGCCAAAATAAAAGCAAACACCAGAGTTTTAATGAAAGCATAAACCATATGAAACGGTATAAAGTCTAATTGTATACCCGTAATGTAGTCTTCTAAAGTTGAGAATCCCCCATAAACACAGGCGGCCATTCCTCCAATTATCCCTAAGAACATAGCAATAGAAATAACAAAAGGATATAGCGTAAGCGCAATCATTTTTGGGAAAACAAGATAATTTATCGAATTGACCCCCATAACCTCAAGGGCATCGATTTGTTCTGTAACTCGCATAGAACCAATACTTGAAGTGATAAACGATCCAACTTTACCAGCCATAATTATAGATATGAAGGTAGGAGCAAATTCTAAAATTATAGATTGACGAGTAGCAAAACCAACTAGGTATTTAGGAATCAAAGGGCTGGTGATATTTAGCGCAGTTTGTATTGTGATGACACCACCAACAAAAAAGGAGATGAATGCAACAATTCCAAGAGAACCAATCACCAAATCGTCGACCTCTTTCAAGATTAAATTTTTCATAACCGATCGTTTCGTGGGTTTACGAAACATTTCAGCGATCATTAAAAAATAAGTGCCAATATTATGAAGATAGCTCATGTGGTTTAATCTTCCTGCTAAAGTAAAAAAAATCTAGGCAGTAGGGATTATAATTTAATCAAATTGAGGTTTTGTATTTTTTAAAGATAGATTTATAGAGTCAATATAGTTGAGAAGCTGCTCTTTGCCCTCATAACTTGCAGAAGAGGTGATGAAATGCTTAGGAAGCTCTTCCCAGCTCTTATTTAGGGTGCTCTGGTAATGTGCCACATTTCGCTCGATAGCTTTTGGCTTGAGTTTATCCGATTTAGTGAAAATAATGCTAAAGGGAATTTGATGCTCACCTAACCATTGCATAAAATTCAAATCTATTTGTTGGGGTTCATGGCGTATGTCGACAAGTACAAACGCAGAGACTAATTGTTTGCGTTTGCGAAAATATGCTGTAATAAATTTTTGAAAGGTTTTTTTGCTTGACTTTGATACACGTGCATAGCCATAGCCAGGTAAATCTACTAAATACCATTGTTCGTTAATAAGGAAATGATTGATTAGTTGAGTTTTTCCAGGTCTACCAGATGTTTTTGCTAACTTTTTTTTGTTGGTCAACATGTTAATTAATGAAGATTTACCAACATTACTGCGCCCGATAAAAGCATATTCTGCAAGGTTATTTTCTGGGCATTTGGAAACATCTTGATTGC
>Ga0228621_1000156_pt1 | contig 3652 bp, 4 predicted proteins | sample 25DmetaG_FD_190062 | JGI IMG/M metagenome (GOLD analysis project Ga0228621, IMG submission 190062) | Seawater microbial communities from Monterey Bay, California, United States - 25D | ecosystem: Environmental > Aquatic > Marine > Coastal | place: USA: California | collected 2016-11-06
GTGCGTGGTGTCGGACGCCAATGCCGACATCCTCGTCGACGAGGTGTCGCTGGCCGAGAATATCGAACGCGCCCCGCTGTTAGGTTCTGTGTCGCAACTGTCCTCTTAGAGTCTTAGGTCCGTCATGGGAATCGACGACTTTGACGAGGCAGTTCGAGGGAGGCACACAGACGTCCGGGTCAAGCGTTCCCGCAGCGTAAGCGAGGACAACGCTTGACGCGGCGGCGACACCACAAACTAGTCAAATGGTTGCAGGCGAAGTCCTGCAACCCTGCCACGTGGCGAACGGGAGAGCGCGAGGGGAACCCCTCGCATTCAAAGAGAAGAGCGCGCCGCAGGCGCTCCGCTTAGATAACAGCTGGCTCGAGAAACTGTCTCTTTGTTGCTGATGGAAGGGCTTGCGCCCTCCGGGTGTCGTTTGCCGTTTGGAAAGGTCGTGAGCAAAGAGGACAGATCGTGGTGCGGATCATCAGGGCAGCGATGGGTTATGCTGCAATCCCGGCCGGCTTTCCGATCTTGGTGTCGGAAAGGATGGCGATCATCGAGCCCGCGTTCGCTTGGCTGATGGAGCTGGCGACGATACCCGGCCGCAGCCACGCGGCGGAAACGGTCAGAACCTACGGCGAGCATCTTCACGACTGGTTCGACAGCCTGGAGCAGTCCGATCTCGACTGGCACCGCGTGAGCGAGGCCGAGATTGCGGCCTGGCGCAATCGCATGCTGTCACAGCCGAGCCTGCATACGAAACGGCCCTACGCGCGCTCGACGGTGAACGATCGGGTCCGCACGGTCTGCCGGTTCTATGCGTGGGCGCAAGGCCGCGGCTGGATCGAGAGCCTGCCGTTCCACTTTGTCGATGTGCGGGTGGGCTCCGGCCGGCGACAATCGTTCCTGGCGCATGTCGATGCGCGTACAGGCGTCATGGCGGCGAACATCCTGACGGTAGCCGAGCACGAACGTTTGCCGAGACCGTTGCGTGTCGATCAATTGCGCCGCGTCTTTGCGCATCTGGATATGCCCTACCGCCTGATGGCGGAATGGGCGCTGGCGACGGGACTGCGGCGCAAGGAGCTTTGCGGCTTAGCCGTCTTCCAGGTCCCGGAGACAGCACATCTGGATGACGAGGATCATCCGCTGGTCGGCGTGCCGCTGACGATCACCAAGGGTGACAAGCCGCGCACGATCTACCCGCCGATCCGCCTGGTCGACCGCACGCAGCGCTACATCGACGAGGTTCGCACGCCGCAGGTCCGGGCGTTGCGTCGAGGGAGGCCCGACTATCGGCCGCCTTCGACTCTGTTCCTCAACACTCAGGGAAATGTGGTCAGCAAGGCGCGATTGACGGCGGTGTTTGCCGAGGCGTTCCGCGCGGCTGGCGTGACCGGAACATTACATTACCTGAGGCATACATTTGCGATGACGATGCTGGTGCGATTGCAGCGGCAGGCAGCGACCACGCCCGACCTCAATCCGCTGAAGATCGTGCAGGTCTTGCTGGGTCACAGTTCGATCCAGAGCACGTCGATCTACCTGCGCTGCGTTGAGCTGAATGGGCGGGACCTCGCCGACAGCATCGACTATCTCTATGGCGAGTTGGTCCCCGATGGCCGTTAGACGCGAGCGCATCGACCGGAGGCTGTCGGCTGCGGCGCCGACCGTTCTGGATCAGCCAGCCGATACCATCGTCGTCTTCCGCGACGGATGGGGCGAGGTTGTGAAACGCTACGATCTCGGCAGGCTCGATTTGCCGTTCGGCATCGCGATTCTTCTGGCCGATGCCTTCCGTCATCATCATGCCGCCTCGAGCCGGGACACGCAGCGTCATTGCTGGATGGCGCTGCGCGCCTTTGCGCGCTTCGTGGCGGAGGACGGTCTTGTTCTGTCGGTCAACGATCTGACCAGTGCGATGGTCGGGCGCTACATCGCATGGCTGGATCGCCAGGTCGCAGGACAGACCAACCAGCCCTGGTCGAAGGGTTCGCGGGCGAATGTACTGATGCAGCTTCGCCAGATGATCGACTGGACCAAGCGGCGACATCCCTCCCGGCTGCTTTCGCGGATCGACTTCCCCTGGCGGGTCTGGCCGAACCGCATTGCCGATACCCGGCCGCGCCTTGGCGGAGGGGACCTCAAGGCGATCCTGCGCGAGTGCTATGAAGAGATCGACGAGGCATGGGATCGCTTCGAAGCAGGGCGGAAAATCATTGAGACGCGCGGGCCGGTTGATGGCGTCGATCCCGAGCTTTGCGAACTGATCCGGGCGTTCGCAGTCGTGGGTGACGGTGTCCTGCCGTCGCGCACGGAAGCGATCCGCAGCAGTATCAACATATCGGCGGCCAACCGCCATGGCGGGCTTCGTCATCTTGCCGGCTACATGCACCTGACCGGCGAGACGGTCGCGGCGTTCTTCATCGCGCTTTCGATCCAGACGGCGGGCAATCCGGATGCGCTGCGGCTCATCACGCGCGATTGCCAGGTGGCACATCCGCTCGACGAGCATCGTATCATCGTCGAGTGGGCCAAGCCTCGGGCCGGCGCCAAAGTGAAGCGCGCGCAAAGGCGATCGTTCGACCGCCGTCGCCGTTACGCGGCGCCGAATCTGATCGACAGGTTGCTGGCGATGACGGCGCCGCTCGTAGCCCGGGCCAGCCGGCAGGAACGAAACCGCCTGTTCCTGGTGAAGAGTGAGAAGAAGAATACGGTCACGCTCATTGCGGAGGCGACCTTGTCGCACGCCCTGAAGCCGTTCATCAAACGCTCCAATGCCCGGATCGCCATCTGGAACAAGGCTGCACCGGAGCGCGCACGTCAGCTCTTGCCGGACTTTGCCGCCGTTCTGCTGCGCGGCAGCGTCGCCACCGAATATTACAAGGCGTCTGGCGGCGACATCGTCGCGACACAGGATGTGCTCAACCATGCCCGCGCCGACACGACCGAGCTTTACATCAAGGGGCCGCAGACGCGCCGCCTCCAGCGCGAGACAATCGCCCGATTGCAGGAGCTGATGCTCGGCTGGATCGTCGGCGCGAAGGTGAACTGCGAGGATCGGGTGCAGCGCGACCGGATTGCGCTGGCGAGCAATGCGACGGTTCCGTTCAGTCATGATTGCCTCAACCCGGTCGCGGGCACAGCACCAAACTCGATAGCAGGTCGGGTCTGCCGGCACTTCGGCGGATGCCTGCGCTGCCCGGGACTGGTCATACCGATCAATGTGGAGCACATGGCGCGCATCCTTCAGGCGATCGGCGAACTGGAGCGGGCGCGTGAACGCATTGATCCGCGTCGCTTCGAGCTCCTGTATGCGCCGAGCCTGCGCATCTTGGCCGACGAGATCCTGCCGGACTTCCCGCAAACGCTGCGAGGTGATGCCGATCAACGAATGCTGGCCCTCGCACCGCTTCCGCCGCTGGAGTGAGCGATGACGACTTCAATGGCGTTGCCTCTTCCCGCCGAAGCACGTGCGCCGCTTCGGATCTCGACACGCTCGGTGTGGTTGGATCGGGTCTGGCATCTCGACGGGCGCCGCCCTGGCAGCAACCGAGCTGACTTCTCACTCGACTGGGGCAGCTCGACGGGCGCCGCCCTGGCAGCAACCTAGCTGACTTCTCACTCGACTGGGGCTTTGTCCTTGCTGACGACAGCCGGTTCAGTG
>Ga0228621_1000166_pt1 | contig 3580 bp, 3 predicted proteins | sample 25DmetaG_FD_190062 | JGI IMG/M metagenome (GOLD analysis project Ga0228621, IMG submission 190062) | Seawater microbial communities from Monterey Bay, California, United States - 25D | ecosystem: Environmental > Aquatic > Marine > Coastal | place: USA: California | collected 2016-11-06
GCCTTTAGCTCCGGATATTAGGCTTCAATCCTGCGGCCAATTCTCTCTCAAGCTGCTGACGTATGAAGTTCTCAAACCAAAGTAATTGGCCCGCCTTTACACAGATCCCAAGATTCAGGAAGAGCTTCGACCTCACTATGGGAATCATCGTGGTTGGGGCCGGCACCATCTTGATCTCACCTTCCGCGTCATAGATTGGACCAGCGGCCAAAATGCCAAGGAGCTTTACGCGGTGGCGGTCGACGACGAGGTTACCGGTCTTGTCCGTGTAACCAGAGACGTCGAGCAGAAAGACAGGCGATCCGCTCGAGCCTGGAAAGCAGGCGCAATCAATCATGAACTGCGGCTTGCCCTCGAAATCAGCATAGGGCGGAGTGGCGGTGATACCCTTCCGCACAATTGGCAAATTGTTCGCGGAGTCCCAGAGCCCGTTCGGGTAGCCGATCATCGTGATCGGTTCAATGGCTAGCAGATTTTTCGTGAATAAATCGGTCGCAACGTGCTCGACTAACAGCGCCTTATAGAATGGGAAGACCTTAAGTTCGTTTGTAACGAACTCTATAAGCCCCGATATTGGTAGCGCAGCAAGGTCGACATCCGGACTAGGGTGTAAAAGCCAATTGTTGTTGAAGTTCGCTACTTGAATGCGGATATGCTTGCCTGGAAGAGGTTCGTCTGCTTCGTCGGCTGCTTTGGTGCTGAAATGCAAGAACGCCTCTGTAGCTTCCGCGATGACGTGTTTGTTCGTCACGAGTAAAGGAACGTGATAGTCGGCGTTCATTCCTGGAATGTTGAGAAAGAAGCCAGTGCCTATGGCGCGACAATCAGGATGAGAGCGGCGCGTCAATCAGGATGAGAAGAAGCGGCCGGATGAGCGATGATTGTCGCTGGCCGCGGGATTTACAAGTTGATTGACGCCCGAGGGTGCGGCTTGATCGCCGCGTAGCGTCAATCAGCAGTCTTTTGGAGCTCCTTCTGTGTGGTGTGGGCCGGTGGCCTTCCGGGGCCGCGCTTGCGGTCGAGGGCGGCTTTTCGACGGTAGCTTTCGACGTTCATCTCGAGGATGGTTGCGTGATGGACGAGGCGGTCGATGGCGGCGAGGGTCATGGCCTGATCGGGGAAGATCTTGCCCCACTCGCCGAACGGCTGGTTGGCGGTGATCAGCATGGATCGTCGCTCGTATCGGGCGGCGATCAGCTCGAAGAGGACGCTGGTCTCGGCCTGATCCTTGGAGACGTATGCGATGTCGTCGAGGATCAGCAAGTCGTAGTTGTCGAGCTTGGCGATAGTGCTTTCGAGCGTCAGCTCGCGGCGTGCCACCTGTAGGCGCTGCACGAGCTCTGTGGTGCGGGTGAACAGAACGCGCCAGCCGTTCTCGACGAGGGCGAGCCCGAGGGCAGCCGACAGATGGCTCTTTCCACCGCCCGGCGGTCCGAACAGCAGCACATTGGCGCCGGTCTTGAGCCAGACGTCGCCGGAAGCGAGCGCCATGATCTGTGCTTTCGAGAGCATGGGTATTGCCTCGAAGTCGAAGGCGGCCAGGGTCTTGCCTGCCGGCAAGCGGGCTTCGGCCAGGTGGCGTTCGAAGCGGCGGCGGCCGCGGTCTGCCGCCTCATGTTCGGCCAGCGCGGCGAGGAACTTCGCCGCGGGCCAGCCTTCCTTGTCGGATTGCGCCGCGAGTTTGGGCCAGATCGCCTTCATGCTCGGCAGGCGCAGCTCGGAGAGCAGCAGCTCGACGCGCGCGGCGTCGACGGTCATGGTCGTCATCATAGTGCGACCTCGCTGTCGGAGCCCGCTGCCACGACATCGATTGCCGCCAGCTCGTCGTAGATCGCCAGCGGTGCCAGGTCGACGACGATCGCCGGGATCGGCGTCTCTTCGGGTCGCAAGCGCAGTCGCAACGCTGCCGGATCGGGCAACCGTCCGGCCTCGAGATCGGCCTCGATCAAGACCGTCAGCTCGGCCTCGCAGGCACGCTCATGAGCGAGCGCAAGGAGTCCGACCATGATCTTGCAGGCGTGCCGCTCGTCACATCGCTCGCGCAGCGCCTCGAACGCCCGGGCATAGGCCGGACGCGGGAACAGCTGGTCGCGGTAGACCAGATTGAGCAGCGCCATCGGCTTCTTGCGCAAGGCATGGATGACATGACGGTAGTCGACGACGTGCCCGCCCTTGCTTTGCGACACGGGCTGGCCGCGCCGCAGCGTGGCAACCGGGGTCGTACCGAGGAAGCATTCGAGCCGGTCGTCATGGATGCGCACGCGCAGGCGATGGCCGATCAGCCGCGACGGCACGGTGTAGAACACGCGGCGCAGGATGAAGCCGCCACTGGACGTGACGGCAATGAGCTTTTCCTCGAAGTCGGCGGTGCGCCGCTGCGGCAAGGCCCCCAGCGCCGGGCGCTCCACGGCGATGCGCTTGCGGTTGTTGGCATTGCGCCGCCCGACGATGTCGTCGACGAACGCCCGGTAGGCATCGAGGTCGCAGAAGTCACGGCTGGCGCGCAACAGCAACGCGTCCTCGATCGCCCGCTTCAGGTGACCGTGCGCACTTTCGATCGAACCGTTCTCGTGGGCGATGCCTCTGTTGTTGCGCGACGGCTCCATCGCGTAATGGCGCATGAGGTCCTGGTAGCGCTCTGTCAGATCCTGCCGCGCGTCGGCGGTCAGGTTGCGGAACGCCGCCGACAGGCTGTCGCTGCGATGCTGCTTGGGCACGCCACCGAGTGCCCACAGCGCATTCTGCAGGCCTTCGGCCAGGGCCACGAAGCTCTCGCCCCCCAGCACCACGTGGGCATGCTCGAAGCCCGAGAACGCCAGCCGGAAGTGATAGAGACGGTGAGCCAATGCAGCGCCGGCGATCGAGATGCCGAGCGTGCTCGTGTCGGTGAAGTCCGACAGGCCGAGACGGCCGGGTTCGTGTTCCTGGCGGAAGATCACGTCCTGCTCCGGGCCATGCACGGCGCGCCAGGCATGGATCCGCCGTTCGAGCGTGCGGCGGACGTTGGGGTTCAGCTCCAAATGGCGCCGCCGCAGCTCGTCGAGCACGCCGACTACCCGGATGCCGGGGGCGGCCCGCAGCATCGGCACGACCTCGGCTTCCCAATAGGGTTCCAGGGGATCGGGCCGCCGCCGTCCCCGCGATGCCTCCTTCTGCGAGGGCAGGCGCGGATCGGCCTCGACCCGGTAGCCGGTGGCGGTCGAGAACCCGCTCTTCGCCGCAGCGGCCTCGACGGTCAGTGTCTGTCGGTATGTCATATACAGCCTCGTTTGGTGGTCGGTGATGTGGAGGCCAGGCAAAATGTCGATCCCTCGTTAGCGAGACAGATCAACAACTTGGCCCAACCCCGGCCGACCGCCAGACGCGTCTTCAAACGCGCCCGCCGGCGGGGGGAGGCCTCCGGTCGGGCTACGCCCTCCCTTCGTCCCACCCCCGCCGCCGCTTTCTCATCCTGATTGACGCTGAGTTCTCACCTTGATTGTCGTCGCGCACCGGTGGCAGTGCCTGAAGAGGCTAGCCGCAGCGGAGAGGCAGAGGCTCTCGCGAGGAGCTACGCCGAACCGTCGGTGTGGACGGAACG
>Ga0228621_1000181_pt1 | contig 3461 bp, 4 predicted proteins | sample 25DmetaG_FD_190062 | JGI IMG/M metagenome (GOLD analysis project Ga0228621, IMG submission 190062) | Seawater microbial communities from Monterey Bay, California, United States - 25D | ecosystem: Environmental > Aquatic > Marine > Coastal | place: USA: California | collected 2016-11-06
CAGATTTAAATCTACTAACAGCAAAGCTCCATGATATTAAAGAACCAATACCTGGTATTCTTTTTAATAAAGGTGTTAAAGTTTGTGTAAAAAGCTTACTAATTGTACCAAATAAAGCTTTAGAACTACCTTTACCTGCAATTTTTTCAAATGGAGCTAATAAAAATTTACCGATATTTTTTAAGAAACCTTTAGCTCTGTCTATAACATTTTTAAATAAATCTTTTGGCAATATTTTAGCAAACATTGTAGTAAACTTACCTATTTGTTTGCCAGCTAGTTTTTGAAACAATTTAACACCACCAACAATACCACCTTTTGAAAGTATATTAAAAAGACCTTTTAACGAACCATCTGTCATTAAACCTTGCACTAAAGCAGCTAAACCACCTAAAACAAGTAATGCCGGTCCAATAAGCTTTGTAAGAAATCCCATACCCGCTTTACCTGTTTCAAAATCTTTACCTTCACCGATAATTGACGGTTTTAAAACATCTCTTAGATCTTGTTTAGCTTTAACTCCGAAATCAGTGACTATAACAGGTTTACTTTCTTCAACGATACGTTCAGGTTGTTTTTTTATACCTTCTGTACTTAGACCTACAGTTTTACCTACAGCTTTTTCTAAAGCTACAATCCTATCACCGAGTTTACTAGATACCGTTGTTAATAAACTTAATGCATCATTTAAAGTAGTATCTGCCATTAATAATATTTAATTACCCTACTGGACTATAAAGAAGTCTGGGGTAATAGAAATATTATCATCTGAATTAGGTATCTTTGTCAATGAACTTTCAATTTCTCTAAGCTCATTAATATAATCAAACACTTCTTTAAAATTGTCAGAATCTATTTCATTTAAAATTTTAACAGTATTGTTAATGTTATCTTCAACTTTTATCGTATTTTCGGCAAACTGTAATTCGTCTATAAACTTGACCAATTCATAAACATATAAATCACTTATGACATTATTAACATTACTTTCGTCTATTTTACTATTTTTATATTTTCTTAAAAGTATGTTATTAATTTTATTATCCAGTTCTAAACTCGGTCTTTTTAGTTTAAATGTAAACTCTCCTGATGTTACTTCCTTTGGTTCAAACGTAATCGGGTTACTGTTTCTTTCTATTAACTCAGATAAATTAACTTCAACTTCTCCTTCTTTATAGATGTTCGAAATTTTATTTCTCAGTGATATCGATATCGATACCCTATCAACTGTGTCTAAATCTTTCATATTACCGGAAAAATTTTCCTTTATAATATTAAAAATACAATTATTAAAAAATAATAAAGAGAGGGTAGATGAAAGTGTATTTTCTAAGATATCTTTTTGTTGCTTAAGACTTAAAGGGTAAATTTTTAAATTTTTATCACTTGTAGGTGAAAAGAAACTAATCTCTTTTTTGAGACCCTTAACTTGACTTAAAATATCATTAAAATTATTATCTGACATTTATATATTTACATTTAATTAATAGGAACACCACCGGATTTTTCTTCATCTTTAAACTCTTCTTTTAGCTTGTTTAATAGAATCTTCATTTCACTTAAAGAATAATTTTGGAAATCAATAGTATTCAAATTTAAATTACGAATTAAATGATACTCTAAATCATATAAACTATTTAAATCGGTATTAAAAATATTTTTTAAAAAGTAGAGTATTTCACCGTTATGTAAATTGAGATTCATGTCAAATAATTTTAAGTTATCTTCTTCTAGATTACTAGTAATATTATTAATAATATCTACTATATTAGAATCTGATATTTCATTAAAAATAATACTCTTCTGGTTATTTGTTAATTTAGAAAAATCTATTTCATCATCATCCAAAACTATCTTTTCTATCGAAAAAATTACTTCATTTAGTATGTTATCTATATAAAAACTATTAGATTTTTTAAAAACAACTTTATCTGATATAATATCACCACGATTAATTGTAATTTTATCTAAAATTGAATTAACGTTTAATTTATAGTTTTTATCACTTACAATTATGTTAATATCTTCACCCAATGTTAACGATCTTAAAAATAATAGTATTTTAACTTTATTTAAAATGTCTATATTGTCTATATCTTTAACTGATCTTTTTATTATATTTTCAAATACCTGATTTAGTATGAACAAATCATCAGTAAACAAATTCTTAACCAGATTTTTATATTCAAAATAACTTAACTCGGTTATTTCGAAATTTTCATAAAAGTATTGATTCATTTTAGAATGGGAATGGGTTAATAGCTTTTATAAGTTCATCAACGTTCATATATAAATTACTATTTACCTCATATTTATCATAGACCCACGAAGTATCAAAGTTCTTAACGCTTTCATCCTCACCATACTGATAATCTCTAGTACTAACAGTTGTAGGTACACAATTATAAAATCTCCATGTTTTTCTCGGTATCTGAGATAACCCAGCACTACTTCTTGTATATTGTACTATAGTTATATTTGTTTTAGGATTTTTTAATACTTCAGCAGGGTTATTCATATCCCTTGCAACATACCCAAAATGAGATGCCATTATCACCCACGGTCTTATAACAAAATCAATAAAAGAAGTATTTGTTTCTCTCAAACTAAGAGTAAATTTGTTTTGTGCAAAATCAGACCTATCTTTAAGTATGGTACCTTGAATGAATCCCCTATTATTGGGTATATCAGCAGCACCAGCCTCAACAGAATCATCACCTATATTAAAACCATTTGCAAATATACACCCAACTATACCTTGATTTTTATAATTGATTGATACATTTTTAGGTAAATCAATATCAAACCCTGTGCGCTGGACAATAGGTTCGAGGTTTTGTAAAACATTTGTTGTTAAACCTGCTGGAAAATTGTCAATCAGTACAATAAACTGCGTGTTTAAAGGGATGGATGATGTCCATTGACTTAAGCTATCTAAAAATTGATCCCTAAAACTTATTAATGGTACACCTGGTAAATTCGTACCTAATAAACTCAAACCAGGTTGTGCTAAAGAACCACCAATTAACCCATTCGTCGCATTAGATACTCCTTGTATAGCGTTGTTTATAGAATTTAAAATACCTGGCATAATAATATTTATGCATAAAAAAAGCTCTCAAAAGAGAGCTTTAAAAAATAGATTTTTTATATGTTAAGCAGTTTTTCTAAAATAATGATATGCAACCGTTGTTGTAAATGTTACTATATCACCAGCACCTGCAGCGTCATATTCTTGAGGTCCGACGTTTCTAATAGAACATCCAACTAATTGATACTGCGCTACTCTATTCATTTCCTTATCTAACAATACCAAATCAATAACAGCATCTGCAGTTGGCATAAAATAATTACCAGTGCTATCAGCATCATCAAAAGTATCTGCTTGTACTTGCAAGAACTTTTCTCTCAAGTTATGAGATTCATCAGATCTAAATGAATCTCATAACTTGAGAGAAAAG
>Ga0228621_1000195_pt1 | contig 3365 bp, 4 predicted proteins | sample 25DmetaG_FD_190062 | JGI IMG/M metagenome (GOLD analysis project Ga0228621, IMG submission 190062) | Seawater microbial communities from Monterey Bay, California, United States - 25D | ecosystem: Environmental > Aquatic > Marine > Coastal | place: USA: California | collected 2016-11-06
AGACGATTATCGTAATGTGGAGTTCAGCGGCAAGAACATATGCATCGACCGGGGTATTGAAATATATCACAACTCTAGAGATCATGAGTTCTCCAGCACCGAGCTCAGACAACGCATATACCAGGCTGAACATGCTAAATTGAATAAACCAGATGCAGCTGAGCAAGAAGAATATTGTTTGTCCGTGAAATTTGAGGATTGATCCATGCTGTTGTCGCATAAAAACAAATGGATTTTCATTCATGTACCCAAGACCGGCGGGTCTTCGATTGTAACCGCGTTAGAACCATATTGTGATGTTCATGGGCAGTTCGTCACTCAGGCTAGAGACCATAGTATACCATTGTACAAAAAACAAACTAGGGACTATTGTCAGCATGACACGATAGAAAAGGTAAATGAAACACTTATATCTCAAAATTACGACCCGAATGAATATTTTAGTTTTTGTTACATCCGAAACCCATGGGATCATGCGGTTTCGCAATTCTATTATTACCACAGGTTAATTGAAAGAAACCCAGACCCAATGCCACGTGCAATTGATGTGGTGAACAATTGTGAAACGGTTGCAGAGTATATTAAAAGTCGCTACTACCTCAGGCCTATGATGACAGTTCTGAATTACAGCCGAGCCGTTTCGTATGTGTGTAGATTTGAAAATTATCAACAAGATTTTGACGTTATCTGCGACCGGATCGGACTTCCGGAAATCCAGCTTCCGCATAAAAATGCTTCGAAACACACTCATTACACTGACTATTATGATGATGAAGCAAAACAGATTGTCGCGGAAACAAATGCAGAATTTATTGAACATTTCGGTTATGAATTTGGAGAATGAGGAATGAAAACTTATTATTACGATAACGATATATTGCAGTTTAGATACTATTTAATTACAAAATGTGGTACGTCTACAATGAGAGAGATGTTTAATATCCCTCAGAACCAATTACAACTCCGGAAACCGTCATCTACATCTTATTTTAGTTTTACATTCGTAAGAAATCCGTGGAGTAGATTAGTTTCTACCTGGAAAGACAAGTGTTTTTCAGACACAACATCTGTCGTATATAAGGAAATGTATTCACCTTATAGAAATTCTTTTAAAGATTTTATATTCACTCTAAGTGAGGATCCTGATAAATTTTATGCCCCGTGGGAAGGTATTATCGACAGACACGTCCGACCTTATATTGATCTGTGTCCGTTAAATGATATTGACTTCATCGGAAGATTTGAAAATCTCCAACATGACTTCAATACAGTCTGTGATAAAATCGGAATTCCGGAAAAAAAACTTCCACACAAAAACAAAACAAAACACAAACACTACACCGAATACTACGATGATGAAACTCGTCAAATCGTTGCGGAACGATACGCAAAGGACATCGAGTATTTTGGGTATGAATTTGGAGAATAAAACATAAACATTTGAACAACTGCACTATTTTGCATAAATAAATACATGAGCAAAGTAGATAGACTAATTGGTAGATATGTTCAACTAGATGAGGTAAATTGGGGTAACATCAAAAACGCCGCGAAAACAGCCGGTGGTCACGCGCTAGACATAGCCACTGGAGGCATCAGCTCAGCTGTGACAGACACCATTGATGCTGCCAGAGGCAAAGACACTGGATCACAAGTTGACACTCTGCAAGGACAAGTGGATCAACAAGCTGTTGATGCAGAAAAACAAGCTGGGGTGGAAGCTGAAACAGACGCGACTCAAGCTGCTGAGATACAAGACGCGCAAACCAAAGCAGATCAACTAGACCAGACTCAGGAACAAGAGATTGACGTCAACATACAAAAAATCGCGAGTGTTGATCAACGAGTGAGCAAAGTGGAGCAAATGCTACAACAAGTACAAGCTCAACTAGGGCAACAGCAACAAGCCGTTCCTCAACAAGCCGCTCCTCAACAAGCCGCTCCTCAACAAGCCAAACCGCAATCCGCTCAGCAACAACCAGCTCAGCAAAATGCTTAATTTCAAACAGTTTGTTGAGTCTCTGGCCAGAGATTTACACAAGGGGGACAAGATAAAAAACATCAACCCGGATTGTGAGCATCATGGTTCCGAAGGTGAAGTCACCGACATAATCGATCTACCGGAACATGGTAACAAAGAAGTCAAGAGCAAACACAACATGCCTGGCAAGCTGATCAAGTATGATGTCAAGAATGGTGACGACGAAAACTATGAACCAGGGGACACGTTGTACAAAGATCCTAGTCAGCTTCGCAAAAAATAACTATTTTTTTATAGGAGGATAACGGCCCCAGTCACCCATGCCGTCATAGTCCATCACGTCACCTCGATACTCTGACACTTTGACTTTTTTAACAGGTGGTGGTGGCCTCTCTTTTGAGAATTTTTTCTTCAGCTTCTTGTATATTGTGTATAGCATAATCTTTTTGTTTGAGTTCAACATCCCAATCTATATTTAGGTCGCTCGTGTAAAAACTATCGAACTGTCTTCTGAATGTCATGGGATTGCTCATGGCGAAATCTGTATGAGCTCGTGGATTGTCATTGGCACCACCTTCGCTGTAGTGAAACAGCGGATTCACACCATGCGTTTTCCAGGTGCTAGCACACAATCTGAACGCTTCTTTGGTGTCCCATAACCCTGGATTGCACTTGTGGTGCAAGTTGTCATACGTGATAGGAATTCCGGTTTCCAAGTGAATCAGTTCGAACAAACGCTCCGGTGTCCACAGTCCTTTGTCTTCATTCTCCAACACAAGTCGTGATTTGACTCGGTCTGACAGCTTGTGAAAATTAGATATAAATTCTGCTGCGATCTGTTCCGGGTCACCCGCACTGCGGCTCATGTGTATGTTCAAGGGATACCAGTAACTCCTGCTGTTTTCACCAGCCATACGATCCATCAACCATGCATGATGATCCAACTCGTTGATGGTGCGTCTCACAACTTCCGGATTGGCGCTACACAACACGTTGAAATGATCCGGATGGAAACAAATCCTAAAATCTTTGGGACTTCGCCCGGTTACGAACTGTTGTATCTCTTGAAACTTGTCATCAATCAGTGTGGCATTGGGCAGGTCGTTCAAACCCACATTGGCTTTGTCTAGATTGAACAACGGGAACAGCGTGCTGCTGATACGATAACCCCAGCCATTCGCATGCGCGAACCGCATGGTTTCTAATGTAGTCTCTAGATTTTCCAACGCTCGTTCACCTAGAATCTCCAGAGCATCCGCACGTTCATGCTTCTCGAACTGCGTGAATCTCATCGCACGGTGCGAAAAACCTTGTTTTTTTAACGCTAAACTAATGCAACAGAGGTTATACATAATAAATAAGTATATGAGCAGCAACAAAGATT
>Ga0228621_1000222_pt1 | contig 3235 bp, 4 predicted proteins | sample 25DmetaG_FD_190062 | JGI IMG/M metagenome (GOLD analysis project Ga0228621, IMG submission 190062) | Seawater microbial communities from Monterey Bay, California, United States - 25D | ecosystem: Environmental > Aquatic > Marine > Coastal | place: USA: California | collected 2016-11-06
CTTAACGACGCTTCTAGTGATAGTTGGTTTGAGATCATTATAAAAAATAGTCTTTGAGTTTATGTCACTCAAATAAATATTTAGCGCCGTACGACGCAATCTGTCTATGTGTGTTGATATCTCAGATCCGGATTTGGATGTAAAAAAAGAAAGAGTCTTTGGCTCACCTAATGATAATATCTCGCTAGGTATGTATTTAAATACATCATTGTAATGATGTTCATGTATTTTAAATATCCTGACATCGGCGATATCACGTTCAGGTAATCCATGATTAACTCTAACTACATTTGAGTCATCCCCCGTGATAGTATGTGTATATTTTGTGTCAGATTGTTTTTTTGTTTCATCATATAAACGTAACAACGGGTCAATTAGTTCCGGGTTATTATCAATTATTGTGACTGGTCCACTCATTTAAATAATTAGCTTATTAAAATTGGAAATCCATTGATCACACTCTGATAGAGGTTCCATTATACATGCATTCAACAATTCATTTCGTGATCGAACATACTTTCTGCATCTCGACATATATTGTGAACATAGCTCTTGATTATTATTTTTCGCGTCTATATACACACCAACAATTTCCTCATAATCATGCAGATTGCTCTTGTAATCTACATCCACTATAATCATATCATGTAATTTCCTTCTTCTTAATGATAGTATGAATTTACACACAGTTGTCATTATCCTTATATCATTGTTAGTAAATATTTTATATGTTTCCTGAGGTGATAGATTAGAACCTACATTGTGATCTGAAGTATAATCGTCATTTATTTTAAATCCTTGGTCAGTAATACATTTAACATCATCTCTAAAATGTAACATGCATTGATCGACAACATTCGAACATATATAAAACTTGAATAGTGTTTCGTCAGTTTGGCTCAATAACTGCTTATAATATTTGTTAGCAATTGGTACAGTAATTATCATGTCACTGTTACGTGATAATTTGTAACTACCCATACCGCAATATGTATATACATCTATACTCTTCATATGTATATACTTCTTATCTCACTTATTGTGTTTTGTGTCAAGTTATTAAACTCATATGTAATGTTGTTCAAGTGTAATATGTTTTTAAACTGCTCTATAAATTCTGAGAGGTCAATATATTCTAAAGACTTATCTAAATCACTATCCGGTACATCATTTTCTTTAAGTGATGCAATCAGTCCTTTAGATCTACAACTACTATATACCCGAGGTATTCTCAGTATTAAATATCTCTTACAACAGACTTTGATATAATGCTCCATCGCTCTCTTACATGAACAATACTCATCATCTATATTAAAAGTATGTACTCCCATCGTGCTTGCAAATATTAACTTTGCTTTATGTTTGTTAGCAAGCTCTACCATATTAATAGTACCGTTAATGATTGTTGTGATCGTTTTATGTTTATTTTCAAATCCGCGCCTATCACTTGGACTCGCTAGGTGTATGATTAAATCAATCTGATTAAACTGTTTATGTTTTCTAACATCTTCACGGTACTCAATAATATGATTACCATGTTGTAATTGCTCTATAATGGGTCGCGCGAGATAACCATTCTCACCTGTTACTAATATGTACATCACCAATCACAATTGTCCCAACCAAGTCTAATAAAATTAGTTTCACCAGATCTTATACAATTAGTAAGTGTTGATATAAATTCTTTTCTACCTCCAGGTTCATGACAATTTATGTTTAATGCGCTCATCAGATCATAATCATCATTAGGTAGGTGACCTATACCGCATCTATTATAACAACCGTTATGACCCGCATTTATTAAAGTAACACTTCTACCATAATTAACAACACTAAACTTTAACTGCTCATAACCTCTCTGATAGACAAATCCTGCTACTCCGTAAATTATAACATGTTTACCGGCTCTCGCTAAACCGCCAGCTACATTGACCATATTAGTTTCCTGTATACCAAAGTTTAAACATCTCTCCGGAAATCGAGCTTTGAATCTCTTGAAGCTCCACATGTCAGCGTGCATGAAATATAGATCCGGGTTGTTGTATTTTGATAAAAATATATCAAGTGTGTTTCTCATCAACTAGTTCTCTATAATACTTTGTTTTGTCTTCATATATAAATGCTCTTCTATCACAAACATCTCGAGGACATATTCTACATTTGGATAGCTCTTGCTCGTTAATATATATAGGTAATGATTCACCTGTACAATAATTTACAATTTGCCCATCTAGATCTATATAGTATAGTCTCGTCTTGCAATTATAACCTTTAAATCTGTTCAAGTTTTTTTCAACTAAATTACCCTCAGTTATAGTACTCTTATCACCATCAACATAAGTGATCGGTAACTCGTAGCCAGGTATGAACATATTACGTACATTTACCATATCCTCAGATACATACTCACGCATACTCTTACTCGGTTTTGTATAATTTGTGTTTGTTAGGCTCTTCCAGTTGTTATTCACCATATCTTCAAACCGGTACCAAAATTGATCAGTGTATGTTATTGTGTTTTTAAAACCTGGATTCTTCTTGGTATCAACATCAGGTATATCTCCTTCCATGCCGCTTTGTATACTATGCAGGAAATTTATTCTGAAATCAATATTCTCGTCAATACATGTATTGATAAGTCTTTCCATCTGATCCCAATGAATTGGATCCGGTGACATGTTGATTGAGGGTATAATAAAACCCGGTCTATTCATGTTTAATTGTTTTATCTTCTCGATAAATTTATCATTATAATACTGAGGATGATATGCTGCGATGAATCTTACAACGTTCAGGTGTTGGTACTCTTTAAAATAATCCACACTCTTTGATAAATTTGTGTAAATATCCATTCTCTTACAATTGTCACCAACACATAGCTTTGTACAAATGTTATGTAATTCAGGATGTAGTGTTGGTTCACCACCTAGTATTTCTAAATTAAACATACCAATGCTCCTGACAGATAATCTATTAACTACTTGCTTCCAAACCGATCGTTTGTTGTAGTTAAATTTCTTAAAATCATTATAGTTTGTACCGTGTGGAGCATTACAATATGAGCACTTGTAGTTACAAATATCAATTAAATTCCACAAGAATGTAGATCGATCAACATCAATTCCCAGCTGCTTTATCTGCTTGTTCATTTTACTGCAACGATCCAAACATGTAAGTATGTTTTACCGTCATCTCCTAACGCAATCCTTTCAAGATTTGATCCTGACTCCACTAT
>Ga0228621_1000223_pt1 | contig 3228 bp, 3 predicted proteins | sample 25DmetaG_FD_190062 | JGI IMG/M metagenome (GOLD analysis project Ga0228621, IMG submission 190062) | Seawater microbial communities from Monterey Bay, California, United States - 25D | ecosystem: Environmental > Aquatic > Marine > Coastal | place: USA: California | collected 2016-11-06
GCAGCTGGTCTGTACAACGGAACGGTGATGGTGAAGCTCGGTCCTACTGGCGCGCCTGGAACATCTGGTCCAGGTATTGGTGGATACAATTACGATCACCTGCCAGACAATGGAGCGTTACACATCATGATGCATGTGGATGGTAGTGGTTCTATACTCAACACACGGAAGCAACTAGAGATCATGAAAGATACATTGTTGAAACAAGCATTGTTACCATATTATAATAATGATGAGTCCTTGTACAACAAGAGAGTCACGATTGTGGATGGTAACGGTGAACGCACTCTGAACTTTTACACTGAAGCAGCTAAAAAAGACAATGTGTTGGCCATAGTGTTCCAGGACGAGGCTCAACCATCTTACCATCTACCTAATTTCAACAAATCACCAGAAGCTCATTACTTGGATGATCTGAACAACCTTAAAGCGTCACTTGACGGTTATGCTGGTGTGTACAGAGGGGTGATGTTCCAAGTCGATAGAGGTAGAACTTTTGCTAAATCATTCAAAGAGTTCGTGAACAACTCGTTTCAAGGCCATGGTTATTTGTCCATGGATAATTTAAAAAAATATCACAGAGATCACAACCCCAGAAACATCACCAACAAAACCGGTGTGGTGTTCAGTGATGAGTATCATGCCAAAGACTCTGGTGACCCACAATATTATTTAAATTTGATAAAACAAGCTGCCATGAGAGTGGGTCTGAACTTGGACACACAAAAAGGTGGATTGTATGACGGTAAGAGTCTATAATATTTATATGGTCGAAACACACACACTAATACAAAAGAAAGGAAAACAACAATCATGGCAAGATCCGGATATGAAATACGTCTAGATGTGCTACGAATGGCTAAAGACCTGGCTGATGATAGATATCATCACGAGTATGGTCGCAGACAGGACATGGCTGGAAGAAACAACAGTGACTTCGAGTTACCTGATGATGATCGAGAACAACAAACTCTCGAGATCGCTGACAAGCTTTACGCTTTCGTAGAATCTAAGGACTGAAACGAACAAAAAAGAGCAATCTTTTCACCTCGAGGTAACTCGAGGTTTTTTGTTGCATTTATATTGTTGTTCGTTTATAATATGTGTTTATTAATAAATAAACGTTTATATGTCATGAAATCTATAATGTTAATAGCATTTGTCGTTCCAGCACTCGCCTTAGTGACTGGTTATCAATCCACGCCTGTCCCGTCACCGCAAATAGTGATCGAGAAACAAGTTTTAGAGCATGAGATTCCAGTTGTGAAACCCAAGGAACTGTTCGTGGTAGAACATTATAAATTTCCAGAGTCACACATTGTGATAACTGTGAATCAATTCCCGTTTGACATGGCCGGAAACCGCCCGTATGAGATTGCAGTTCAAGGAGTAAAGTATCGGTTCAAACCAGAAGATGTTGAAGAGTTTCTCAAAAAAGGAGTATCATTAAATGTGGAATCAAAAAAATTACCAACCGGGACCTTCGCGAAACGTCCATTTGAATTTGCCCCCGGTGAGGTACCCAAGCTATAAATAATCACATGGACGATAAACAAAAACAGAGACAGTTAGACCGTGAGTTAGAAACTAAACTACCAGAGTTCAGTGTTGATCAGGAAATTGTGAGCATGAGCCAGGTTGTAGATTGGGGACTTAGACAGCTCAATGTACCTAAAACATGGACAGTCACCAAAGGTTCCGGAATAACTGCCATGGTTATTGACACTGGTCACCCGGTTCATGCAGATCTAGAAGGTAATGTCACACCTGGTAAAAATTTCATCCTCGGTGAGCCAATCGAAGATGAGAATGGTCACCACACACACTGCACCGGGATCATCTGCGCGAAAGATAATGGTATAGGAACTGTAGGAGTAGCGCCAGAGTCTAAATGTATATCTGTCAAAGCTTTATCAAAAGCTGGTGGAGGTACTTACAGTCAACTAGCCTCCGCTTTGGATTATGCAATAGAAATTGCTCCAGATGTAGTGTCCATGAGTCTAGGAGGGGGTCGACCATCACCCATGTTACATAGTCGTATTAAAGCATTACATGACATGAACATTCCGGTTGTATGTGCCGCCGGTAACACAGGCACCGGTGGTGTGAACTGGCCGGCAGCATATGACGAGACAATAGCGGTTGCTGCATACGACAAGGGAGGTAAAATAGCTACCTTCTCATCTAGAGGCGAGAAGGTAGAATGGGCCGCGCCTGGTGTAGGTATATATAGTACATATTTAAACGAACAATTCGCCAGGTTGAGTGGAACATCCATGGCATGTCCTTTCATAACAGGTGTGATATGTCTCATGCTAGCTAAACATAAGAAACAATTTGCTGAGACCGGGAAGAATGATTGCGAGACTGTGGAACAGATACGTGCTCATTTACTCAAATATACCTTAGACCGGGGAGCAAAAGGCAGGGACAATTCATGGGGATATGGAATCATCGATATAGAAGAGATGATAATCGGTGATGAGCCTGAACCAGCACCTGAGCCTGAGCCTGAACCAGCACCTGAGCCTGAGCCTGAACCAGCACCTGAGCCTGAGCCAAAACCTGAGCCTGAACCAGCACCTGAACCTGAGCCTGAACCAGCACCTGAGCCTGAGCCAAAACAAGGTTGGTTGACTAAAAAACTTACATGGGTTGTGTTCTTCATCATGCTATCAATCATAGGTGCAGCAGCGGCATACACATACTGGGATGAAATGAACATTGACATACCGACACCACCGTTCATTGACGATCATGGGAATGTTGATTGGGACTGGAAATACGAACTAGATGATAAGTGATGCGTGGGTGGATTGAGTTGTTAATAATTCTGTTCATAACTGTGATGCTCTGGTACTCTGCTTTTTGAGCGAATATTATTTGTTGCGATTCTCTGAGCCATGAGCCATACTATATGGACACTCATGAAACGTTCACTTGAAATTGCTCAATTTGATTCAACTGAAAATAAAGTTGCACCATTGAGCCATAGTTACGATAATTAATGAACAATAAGATTAACCAACACAACTTTACATTACAATTATGAATCTAGATATAGACACAACCACATTTAAGAAAGTCAGCAACATCGAGGTACCTGACATTTTCAATCGCCGTCTCAAGACCGGTATCAAAAAAATGGATGATCTCTTGGGCGGTGGCTTTCTACCGGGAAGCAGCTTCACTCTTTGCGCCAATGCAGGGTGTGGTAAAACCACGCTG
>Ga0228621_1000236_pt1 | contig 3176 bp, 3 predicted proteins | sample 25DmetaG_FD_190062 | JGI IMG/M metagenome (GOLD analysis project Ga0228621, IMG submission 190062) | Seawater microbial communities from Monterey Bay, California, United States - 25D | ecosystem: Environmental > Aquatic > Marine > Coastal | place: USA: California | collected 2016-11-06
GCGGTGGAGTCTCTTGAGGATGATATTGTGTTAATAGAATTTACTGATAGATTCGAAACTGGTGAAGAGATAATCCGAAACGGGATTGTGGTACCCGCCAACGCGAATCCAAAAGCATGGCGAGTGGGTAGAGTGGTGAAGCAGGGCAAAAGTGCACTAACCACACAACCTGGCGACCACGTGACATTTCCTAACAATCTAGGAATACCAGTTAGTAATATTGTCGTAAAGAACGATGATACATTTGAGACCATCAAAAAGGGTCAGTTTATCAACGCGCAACGGATCTTCGGTAAGCTTCATAAGCTACAACCGAATGATCCTGCATGAACGCATCTACACTAAACAGATTACTACAACAGAACGTCTTGGATATTCGCTTTGCCCGAAGACGTCCCAGAGCTGGTGTACCGCCAACTCGACGCATGTTATGCACGCTAAATGAAAATATTTTAAATAGCGTGAATGGTAGAACTGTTTTGAACTACTTCCCACCCGCCAACACGGTTCCCTACGAACTCTCCGGGAAAAATCTATCAATGACCTGGGACATAATGATGCAAGATTTTCGAATGGTTAGTGCTGAATCGACCACTGTAGTTAATACATACAAACCAGACGATACATTTTGGCAATATTTTAATGAAAACATTCTACCTATGGATGTAGCAGCCAAGTCCGGATTCATGAACTCATGAAATTGACCAGCGAAAAAATTGAAGAAGTATTCTTCCCATTGTTACAACACGAGGTGAGAATTCGTATAGGTAAGAAAACGCTGAGAAACGGTAAGTTGTTACTAATCTCACAAAAAGGAGCATACATTTCATTTGTACTAGCCAACCCGAACAACATACCAAAAATTTACGAGATACCCTACCCATTTGTATATACATATGATGATAATCTCAAATGTGTAACATTAGATTATACTATAAACTCATTATGCAATAGCAATTCAGATTCTATTGAAATAATCAAAAAACACACACCAGAAAAACGTAATCGGTTTTATGACACTGTAGTGAGTGTGAACGTTGTTTAGTTGCTAAAATCTGCTAATAATCATACAATACAAGTGTGAATTTATTAAATTTCTTCCCAGAGGGTTACGAGCCTACTACATCTCAATCCAAAACAATTGATCAGATTCAAACTGGGTTCGAGTCTAGTGATGTGGTTATTTTGAGTGCCCCTACTGGTTCTGGAAAGAGTTTCTTCGCGAACACAATTGCAAACAGCGCGCGTAAGATTTCAAAAGAAAAACAAGAAGCAATTTATAGTTATGACGCCTTCGCGTTGGATCAACACGGGGATTATCAACATCATGAACCATATCCAGGTCATGGTGCACTGGCGCTAACAATCACCAAAACACTACAAGATCAATACGCTAAACTGTTTGACTGTACCATTCTAAAAGGTAAAAGCAATTACATTAGTACCATAGACTCCCAGATGGATGTTGAGATAGAATCAGCAGTGATGCCTAAAAAATTGTTACATGCGCATCGAGTCAATCATGAATGTCCTTACCATAATGACCGACGAGACTTGCTGATTGATCACTTCGGTAGTACCAATTACAAAATGTTCATGAATTTACCAGATCATGTCAAACAACGTGATTATATCATATGTGATGAAGCTAGCGAGTTGGAAGAAGAAATTGTGTCACAATACAGCTGCACAATCGATTATGAGTCTCTAGAACGAGTCGGGATCAAGACAAACAAGTTGAAAACAGACGATCATCAATCTGCATACATCTGGTTGGATGATCTGGCTCAGTCATTACAGGAACAAAAGATATACTTACAGAAAAATTTACAAAAGAAATCATCATGGTCACCTCGCATGCAAACGCGATATAAGATTATAAACAACATTCACTCTCACGTGAGTATATGTCTAACATGTTGGGACTCATGTGAATATGTAATCGAAAAGAGCATGTACCAGGCATCATTCACTCCGTTGTATGTGAATGAACTCGCGCAGAGTGTCTTATCTCATGGTAACAAAGTGTTGCTCATGAGCGCCACCATCATTGATCATAAGAGCTATGCTAAAAGTTTGGGTATATCAAACTACACATATATAGAGTCTGAGTCAGATTTTGACCCGAAACGTTCACCTATATACATAAGTAAAAAATATCCTCTTAGCAGACAAACCATCAACACCTACCTACCTAGAATAATAAACAACATAAAAAGTTTATTATCACATCACCCTGATGTCAAAGGTGTGATACATACTCACACACACGACATCACGCAGCGTGTGTGCGACACATTGAACGACCCACGATTGTTGTATAGAGAACCGGGTGTATCTAATGAGGACATACTAGATCAACATAACAAGTCGACTGAACCTACAGTGTTAGTTTCACCATCATTAACATACGGTATAGATCTGAAAGACGATCTCGCACGATTTCAAATTGTGGTTAAACTACCATACTTACCATTACAGAACAAACGTATAAAACAATTGTTTGAAAAAGACTCGGAGTGGTATGAAAATAAAATGTTGAATACATTTGTACAATCATGCGGACGCGCCACCAGAGGAATAGATGATCATTCATGCACATATGTACTGGATGGTAATGTGGCTAAAGTGTTGCATAGATGTAAACATAAATTACCGGATCACTTTATACGACGCTTCGCATAATAAATAACTATGTGAGATACCATACATTTAATTTTGAAATAAAAGATTTACTTACACAGTTCATGTCCGCTTTTGATGAGACTGTGGTAAAAAGATACAACAACAAGAGAGAAGCAACCAAACAATTCGAACCTAGATATGTGTACGCGCACAAACAACGAGTGGTTCACGATCTGATAAACAAGAGTCAACACATCAAACTCCCGGTGGTTTCTGTCAGTGTGTCGAGCATAGCTCGCGACCCGGGTCGAGTGTTCAACAAAATAGAAGGTTTTTCATACCCACAGCGATACAACAACGGTGGCTCCGGAAGCGCGTTTGACAAAGTACCCCCTGTACAACCGGTCAATATCGAGGTCAACATGAACATACTCACAAAATATCAATCCGATCTAGATCAAATAATAACTAATTTCGCTCCATATGCAAACCCATACATCATACTGTCATGGAAAATACCACAAGGTGATCGGGCAGTAGAGCCTTTTTTA
>Ga0228621_1000244_pt1 | contig 3147 bp, 6 predicted proteins | sample 25DmetaG_FD_190062 | JGI IMG/M metagenome (GOLD analysis project Ga0228621, IMG submission 190062) | Seawater microbial communities from Monterey Bay, California, United States - 25D | ecosystem: Environmental > Aquatic > Marine > Coastal | place: USA: California | collected 2016-11-06
CCGGCGACCGAACTGGAAGCTGATTGAGGGCACAGGAAACAATGCCTATGCCCTTGAAAGGATCATTGCTGCTTTATCATCTTACTTAGACAGAATGGACGTTTAATTCATCTGTTCGTCGAGAATATTGGTATTACCAAGAACAAATAACACTGTTTTCTTCATCAGTGATGCATATTGAGTCGCAGAGAGGTTCTCATGACCATCGAGCCAGTTAATATCAGTGATATCTATTTTCCATTCTGGACCTGTATCGAGGTGAATGGATTGTTTATTAATCGACCCTAAGAATCGAGGTGGCTTATGCCTTGTGATCATTGGAATATAACTGTTGAAATCGATGGTGTAGACAGGATCTTTGGATTCAAGGATTGTTGCACTTTTTCTTAATTCAGGGTATAGGGAAATATAGACTTGATAAGAGGAGAATGTAAATGTTTGACCGTCTTTGTAAACGAGATATGTGTATCCTGTTGGTTTTATTCTATATACTGTAGCTGTACTAAGTATTTCTAAAACCTCAAGAGTAGCACAATTAAGGCTGCGCAGTGTAACGAGTAATTCGGGAGATGGTAATGCTGTGATCTCTAAGTTTGCTTTTCTGAACTGAGTAATAAGGAATTTGACTTGTAGTTCGAGATCAAAGTTTCTCCAATGTTTGGAGGAAATAGATACTGATTTCATAGATGAATGCTGTTGTAAGTGTGCCTCACTTTTTATGTTGAGATGAATAAAACTAAGAAATTTTTAGGCAAGAAAGCCACTGCATTGTGATCTAATATCGTTAATGAGTTGTTCAGCAATATGCTATTTAGAGAATAAATTTTCTTCTTCATCAAAACTCTCAATAAATGCAGTTCTCATTTGATCTTCGTCTTCATTTTCGCCGTTACTATCACAATCAATCAATGGTGAATTACAGCATGGAGATTTAATTAGGTTTGTATGCTTTGCGAAAGTGTTTCCGCAATCATAGCATTTAACAGTTGTAAAGTACATTATTGCGTATTTGGTGTTTTATAGTGTTAAATGGGACTTCAAATTCAATCGATATCGTTTTGGGGATTCATCGAATCGCTGACATTTTTTCGAGTCAATGACCGGGTTTTTAACGAGAAGCATAGATACTGATTTCATAGACGGATGCTGCTGTTGTAAGTGTGCCTCACTTTTTGATTATTAACGCTTAATTGTTGTCAGATTCGATTGGTTGTGCATTATCATCCTGCCTCTTACCACGAGCCAATAATTCTCCGGTCACGGGATCATGCAGTGCATTTTTTGGACTGAAGAATGCAGAGAGTAAAGTCGCTACACGATTTAGATCTTCGTGACTGGGTTTGAAGTTTTGGGGATGTTGGAGATTGTTGTTTTCCATGATTGAAATTGTGTTTTAAAGTTACGAAAAAGTTAGGCACCAAAGCCATTATAGCGAGATCTAATATCGTTAATGAGTTGTTCAGCCATTTCCATTGTATTGGTTTTTTTGATGGCAATGGTAAGATCCTGTACGATATGGTAAGGAATGTACTCTGATAGATAGAACTCTGTGGCTTGTCCTTTGATAGAAACGAGAATGCGATAAGGCTTGGTCATTACTTTACGGATCTTCTCAGCTTTTAGCAAAGCGGCTGGGTCACCTGTTTGACGGTATTGTTGGATGAGATTATCCATTGCTGTAAAGCGCCCGTATTTTCGCAAAGGGCATTTTTTTATATACCGATAAGATTTGTAATAGCGTTTTCGTTTCGGTGTGATATCCTCTATGAAGTCATTATAGGAATACTCAGGATATTTTTCTTTCATAAAGAGAAAAGCCATTAGAGGGAATCGCCTATGCATACGTCTGGCCGCTCGGAGTCGCCTGAGTGCAGTCAATTTCTCTGGAGTATATTTTTTGCCATAGCTATGCTTTTCTTTTGTTCATGATCGCCTGTAATACTTCGGCACTGCCATTACAAAGGGGATTGGCGAGACAGCGAATAACGAATGCAGCTGTTACGATCCGATCAGGTTTGTGGTGGACCAAAAATTCTCTTTGCTCCATAACAGCCAGCCCGGTAGGACCGTTAATGATTTGTTCAATAAACTGGTCGATATCGACTGCTTCAAGCTTTGGCTGATTAGCTGTTACACCATGGTAGAAACAGTCATTTTCTGTTTTTGTAAGATTATCATTGGGAGTAAAGAAGATCTGAAAATGACCGTTGGTTTTGTTGGTGGTTACAACGATTTGTTGGTCGTTGTAATAGAACATTTCTGTTCTGTAATTTCGAGTGGATGCATCTACGATACATCTACCATTTTGTCTCAATTCTTGGATAAGTTCTTTAGTTGTTTTCATGATTTATGAATTAAAGTGGTAAAATGATACGACTGAATTAAACCAGGATCTCGCATGATCAGCTGGCTACCTGCGTGAAATGTTCGACCAAATAAGGATCGAGCTCCGGATGATCACGCCGGCGGCCGCTGAAATTGTACGACTGATTAGACGGGTTGTTGTTGAAAGAAATTATTAGCGAAGGCTTCTACTTCATCGAAGAATTCACCGTTCCACTGTCTGCCGGTGTTAAGTTGTTCAAACTGATTGGTTAGGTCGTGAGCGAGTTCGTAGAGTCCACCGGTACCCATGGTACTATGAATATGATGAGGGTAAGATCCTTCGGTATCGAGGGAGCGGATGATGATTTCTACAAATTCAAAGTGAGATTCGTGCCAAGATTCAAACCCATTGGGGAAGGATAATGTAGCCATAGATTTTCTGCTGTTTTAAGTGTGCCTCACTTGAATAATTAGATAATGTAAATATGCTACAATATACGTCATTACTGGGTTTCAGCAAAATAAAAAGGAAAATATTTTATTAAAAAAAGTAAAAAAACAGTAATAAAAAAGCAACAAAAATTTCTTTCTTTCCCTGTTGTGCAAGAAAATAAGATAGGGTTAGGGTAATATGTCGCTACGCAGTAGCACCATTAAAAACGGGTGGGTGGGGCAGAGCAAAAAAAGGGCTATGTATTGCCCTCATCTTTAAACGAATAAAAGGAGTTAGCGGTTAAAATGATGTGATCAAGGAATTTTATATTAAGTAGTTCGCAAGCTTCTTTTAGTTTCCTAGTAACAGTTTCATCACTCATAGAGGGT
>Ga0228621_1000261_pt1 | contig 3077 bp, 2 predicted proteins | sample 25DmetaG_FD_190062 | JGI IMG/M metagenome (GOLD analysis project Ga0228621, IMG submission 190062) | Seawater microbial communities from Monterey Bay, California, United States - 25D | ecosystem: Environmental > Aquatic > Marine > Coastal | place: USA: California | collected 2016-11-06
CCGCGTTCAGGATCAACATCGATCATATAGATGCCTAGATACGGTCGAGAAACACGACCATCAGCAATGAGTTTACGTACTACATCTGCCACAACTTGAGACGGAGTAGCAAAGCCGATACCATTGGAACCTGCACGCATCGCAGTATTGAGCCCAATGACCCGGCCTTGGATATCGAGCAATGGTCCACCCGAATTGCCCATATTGAGAGGCGCACTATGCTGAATAAGCTCTACTCGATTGTTAAAATCGGCAAGCGAGCGATCGATACTGCTTATGATACCAGTAGTGACAGTATGATCGAAGCCCATGGGAGAACCAATGGCAATGGCCCAATCACCAGGTCTAACCGTATCTTGCTCGGCAAACGGTAATACCGGCAAGTCCCGAGCGTCGATCTTGATCACAGCTAGATCGCTATAGGGATCTACGGCGATTACCTTGGCGATATAGTTTTTTTTATTTGCCAAGGTGACCGTGAGTTTGGCTGCCTCTTTTACTACGTGAGCATTAGTGACAATATAGCCGTCCGATCGCACGATCAGACCCGATGCCTCCGCAGGCGGTGGCTGTTTTTTATTAAAGAAACCTGCTGATGCACCTGCGCCATTAAAAGCAATGCCTATATTTACTGTCGCCTGTGCCCCCATAGCTGTCACAGGCCTGAAGACATTTAACTTTTTAGAGGCGTTTTTTGCATCACCGCCAAAGATCTGATCTATCCCGGCGGCCAGATCAGGCGCAAGGCTACTCCTAGTGGGCGCGTGCGGCAGCACCACATAACCGACGGCCAGACCTGCAAGCGCCGATATCCCCGAGGCAAGGCAGATCGCCACAAGAGAAAGAGCAATAGGAGGTGACGGGGACCTTTGGTTTAATTGAGGGTCGAGGATGACATGGCTTTCATCTTGCATTGCTATATTTTAGCCTAGCCGGCCTGTCGGGGTCTAGAAAAAATATCTCCAACATCGACCTGCAATCACGATCGTAGAGTGTATTTGTGAGTATAGCGTCCATCAACCTCAGAGATTGACTCACATCCTCATAAGAGAGCCCGCTATTTTTTAACAGAACGACCAGACAAAGCAAATGCCCGAGTCCCGCCATCATAGATAATTCACCAAATCCGATACCGCAATATATGCGGCCATATATCTTGACGAGACAATATCGGAGTAAAAGATCATCTATTTTGGATCCGGATTGAAAGTCCTCATGACTTGCTGTATAGCTTGAGCCCCGATACTCTCGTCCAACATAGTCATTTGTTGTCAGCGCATCTTGCACTCCCCGAACCAACTTAAGACCATAAGGATCAAAATCAACACCAAAACCCGTATTCGGCATGTATCGGTCGGCCAGGCCCGACAGCAATAGATTGTCGAGTTGTTGGGGCTCGAAGGCGCAGCCTGGCCATTTGGCGAGGCCGTATTTAGCATTGGACAAACGATCTAAACGCCATAGGCGCTGCATAAAACCTGCAATCAATTGCACAGCATCGATTTTGCTTGAACATGCTGCATTTTTTACAAAATCATCCAGCAATAAATTGTTTAATTGGCGAAACTCAGCAAAAGGCAAAGCCAGCCCAGACACGAGCTCCATGGATTCGGCAGCAAAATATTCCTTCGATCTTTTTGCTGCTTGCGTATCGAGAGCCTGATACTGCCGATAAATCATCTCTAATCTGTCCACCGGGACCTCGGATAAGAGGCTGCCGGTATTTTGGATTACAGCAGTGGAGGCAAAGGACACCGAGACAAATATGCCATCCGGGCAGTGGAGAAAGCCATAAGGAAAAACCGCGCACATCGCTGGTTTGACTGGCAGATCATCGACATAAGCATCATGCAGAGTGCAGCTTTTGTCTGGCCCAAGAAACCGGCAGGCACCGCTTGCATCCCTCGGTAGAGTGAGGGAAAAACGGGTACTCTGATCATGATGCAGGCCGGCAAAACCCAGATCAGAACGAGATCGCCCTAGATGCGCAGCAATGCGGTCAGCGTCGCTGTGAGATAAAGGCACAGGCCACTGATGGCAACAAGCAGCACAAAGACTGCAAGCAAACCTGATGGTCGGGGGGAGGCAAAATTGAGACGGGTCCAAATCCATGCAATATATGATAAAGCCTTCATGCACAATTGCCTCAGTTGAAAGGCACTTTGAGGGACAATCTAGATCTCTCTCTCAAGCAAGACCAATCATGAAAAAACAACATCTAATCGGTTGCCTCTGCCTCATCTCGCTATTTTGGCCCATGGCCTCTCTCGGAGCCAATCCGGTCAGTAATGCCAGTACGACAGTCTCCAGCAAGGCCAAGCCTATAGGCGATAAATGGGCTGTAGTCATTGGAATCGGGGAGTTTGCCGACCCGGGCATCCCGACTCTCAAATACGCTGCCAAAGACGCCAAGGATTTTTATGATTATCTGGTCGATCCAAATCTAGGCAAGTTTCGCAGGGATCACGTGCGTCTATTGACCGACAAGGATGCCACCAAGATCAACATCTTGGATGCGCTGGGCGATTCATTCCTCCCCCATGCCGCCAATCCCGATGACCTCATAGTCATTTATCTTTCTACTCACGGATCTCCAAGTCGCGCTGATATCAATGGCGTCAATTATGTTTTGGCTCATGACACCCAAAAGAAAAAATTGTTTGCCACTGGTATAGAGATGCAACAACTGTTGAGGACCATAAAAGAAAGAGTACACAGCGATCGTTTGCTTTTAGTGATGGACACCTGCTACAGCGGTGCCGGCGCCGAAAAAGGGGACAAGGGCTTGTATCGCACCAATGCCGATGGCAAGGCGATTGCTCAAGGCACAGGCTCGATGGTCATCACTAGCAGCTCTCCCGATCAAAAAGCCTGGGAATCTGATGATCTCCGCAATAGCTATTTTACAAAATATCTGATCGATGCTCTCAAAGAAAAGTCAGGCAACGCAACTATCGATGAGGCTTTTGCAGCGATGGCCGGCAAGGTGCAGCAAGCGGTCCTCAAGGATAAGGGAGCGCTACAAACTCCCTTGATCGCAGGCAAGGTTACCGGTCCAAACTTATTGCTGTCCGTCA
>Ga0228621_1000270_pt1 | contig 3037 bp, 8 predicted proteins | sample 25DmetaG_FD_190062 | JGI IMG/M metagenome (GOLD analysis project Ga0228621, IMG submission 190062) | Seawater microbial communities from Monterey Bay, California, United States - 25D | ecosystem: Environmental > Aquatic > Marine > Coastal | place: USA: California | collected 2016-11-06
CTGTGATATGATCATCATCAGTTGTCACCAACACACGTTTCGCATATTCAGCCAAGACCATCCCGGCTGAATATGCGAAACGTGTGTTGGTGACAACTGATGATGATCATATCACAGCACTATCGAGCAGTTTCAATTTTCAAGTACATGAGCGCCCGGAAAAATTATCTCAAGATGGATCAGACATTCGCTCGGTGGTCAAAGACGCCATGAAGTTACACAAATACAAGTCGACAGACATAATCATTATGTTATACTTGACCTACCCTGACCGGTCATGGAGTCAGGTACAAGCTATGTACAACAATTTTGTATCCAGCGGAAGCAAGAGCATGCTTTGCCGCCAACCGGTGTTGACGCACCCATGTTTGACCATGTTCGACACAGGATCCGGAACCGGGAAACAAATCATTAAACATGAACACTATCAGAGACAACAATACCCGGAATGTTTTGAAATTTCTCATTACATCTGCATGTTCAGGTACGGAGAATTAAAAAATCTTAACAAGAACATGTATAATGACGATACACATTATAACAACATCGACCGAACTGTTGATGTTGATAGTGAGACCGATTATAAACAATTTATATTAAACAATGAACATTAAAATAACTGTAGATAATGACAGTGGAAACACAATCAATGCCACCATGTATCTGGCAGACACCAACACCAATGTGGGTACACTGTGGATGACATCCAAAGAGTTTGATCAGTTCGTGTCCACATTAACGTTCGGTATGGATGATGATTCCACATTGGAAGTGATTCATGAACCAGACGAGTATTGATGATGGATCCACACTTTGAAGTGATACTGGAACGTGTCAGGCAACTGACAGAAAAAACTCGCATGGTGGTGTGGTTCGAGACACACACAGCTCTAGACGGCTCTCCAGTGATGGTGCTGATAAACGAGAAAAACAACATAGGCGTGTTCAACGTGACATACGACGACAGTGTGAAAGTGGAAGGTGTACCACTAGGCATGCTGTATTCTGCCAAGCTGACCAAGAAAAATTACGACAAGCTGCTGACCGACAAACTAGACATGAAACTATATCAAGCCACTCGCAAACGTGGTGTAATTTCACCACCAGAGCTTGTGCGATGGGTCACTGGTACCACTTAGTCCCTGAACAGGTCAAAATTGAATATGAATGTACTGGTTACAGTGTTTTTGGGATGCACCACCGCTCGAAACACTTCAACATATCCTAACTTTGTCAATCTATTGACCAATTCATTGTAAAATTCATAGTTCGTGTTAGTCAACATACTGGAACTACTAGTGTCTACCACCACGTACCTACAAAACTCCTCGCAAAGTGCTGTTGCACGTGATTCTACTGTGTGTATTTTGTTGTTGTCCATATAATTATTTAGTTTATTTTCATGAATCCGGAGATTAAATACTCGATATGACTATACAAACGATAGATGAAACATTTGAAGAGGCTATATTAGATGTGGCAGATATACGACAGGGTAACTTGTTGATACCCGCAAAGTTAGCAGCAGACAAGCCAGACACTGGTGTCAAGATTTTGAAAAAGAGTGCATACTACGTGATCAAAGACTGCGCCAATGTGACCATTCAATACGTGACGTTTCTGGCTTATGCATCACTGTCAGACCCACTTGTTCAGCTCAAAGGCGTGTTCACACGAGAATCAATCAAGGATTTTGTCAAACGTTCCCGGGAAGAGCATCATACTAATCAATTGTTGACATTGATTTTCGCTGATATAAACAAAGTCTCCAGCCCAAAAGTGACTGTGAATGTGGACAAAGGCCCGCAGTTTGATTTCAACAACGAGGACGGGCCATATGGTGATTATAATTACGATGGTTACCTAGATCCAGATGATTATGTGGAACATGACCCGGAAGTTATAGTTGAAAGAATCAACATGAGTGACGATAATATTGTAGTGAAGAAACTTTTACAGGTATTCGCAATAAAGTAACAAATTTGTATAAATATAATTATGACAGAAACACATGAAAAAATCTTAGAAGCGATTGACACGTACTTAGAAGAGAACGCCAAGTTTGAAGAAAAGGGTGTGAAGGCTGCTGCAACAAGAGCTCGGAAAGCGTTGATGGATCTCAAGAATCTAGCACATGATCGTCGGAAAGAGATTCAAGACAAGAAAAACAACGAGTGTTAATATGTGATGAACACGGATGTCCGGCATCTCGTGCTCGTCTATGAGAGTATGAAAATCAAGCACCGTGTAAGTAAAATTGTTATAAAACAAAACAACAAGGTGCTGCTGTTGCAGTGCCCTGGTAACATGAAGTGGGAACTTCCCGGTGGTCATGTGGATCCTGGTGAGAATTTCATAAAATGCGCCGTCCGGGAGACCAAGGAAGAAACCGGTTTGAAGCTGGATGTAGACAAACTAGTGGAGCTGCAAACAACCAAAGATCAAGACTACAAGCAACGGGTGTATTGTTATGATCTGATGGATGACAAGAAGATTAAATTGAGCGATGAACATGTCAATCATGAGTGGGTGTCAAAAAAGAAACTGGACAAATACCCACTGACCAACAGCACCAATCACCTGGCGATAATCAGCTGTTACAACTGATGTCAAAACCTCACCCGGTGGTTGGAGACCTTGCACGTATCCGTTTCGCCGGAAGCATTCGCGACGGTGTGGTGGATGAAGTAACCGGGACTGGTAAAGACAAGCGATGGGTGGTCAAGAGCAACAACCGATATTATCCTTGTTTAACACTTGACAAATCCAAATTAAATCATATAATTGATCATAAACCACCAGAATGATATCCATATTACCAGAACACGCACCACCATCAAGTGATGATGAAACGTTGCAGCTTGTGATCGCCAACACACATGTCGCCACATTCAAAGAGCGTGACGCGGACAGATTGGTGGAGAATTACGCGCAAGACATAGTTGATGACATATTGTCCATGCATGCCAAAGGATTCGGTAATTTGATCACCTACGAAAGTTTACAATGCTCGTTGGAGTTCATATACATTGAACAA